>Ga0307995_1001559_pt1 | contig 14186 bp, 13 predicted proteins | sample EllFjometagen262_FD_203132 | JGI IMG/M metagenome (GOLD analysis project Ga0307995, IMG submission 203132) | Marine microbial communities from Ellis Fjord, Antarctic Ocean - #262 | ecosystem: Environmental > Aquatic > Marine > Unclassified | place: Southern Ocean | collected 2014-11-02
AGAAACCATAGTAGTTAAAAGTAAAAGAAGAAGTAGCTTTTTCATAACATCTAATTTATTATTACAATATACAAATTGTTTTACTGCAAAAACAAAGGCAAGTCATCAGTTACCTCAGGTAGCTTATTTTATTCTTGGTAAAGTGTATTGTAGAACTAACCGAAGATGATATGCCTATGGTTTAAAAAAAAACGTTCTTAAAGTAATGTGCTGAGATAAACTCCAGCTGCGGTAATTAGAGTTACGATAATAACATATAAAACACCCGCAAAGAAATATATTACAATTATCTATTTTTTAATTTATTTGAGCTAATTTAACTTTGCTAAAACTTGTAACATGAAACGAATCTTACTAGTAAGTCTACTACTAATTTCTAATGCCAATGCACAGGATTATTTTCCAACCAATAGTGGTGTTAAGAGCAAAGAATTAAATTATCAAGCCTTTATCAATGCGACAATTTATTTGTCTCCAACAAAATTAATTCAAGACGCTACTCTACTTGAACTCAATGGATCAGTTATTGCAGTAGGAACAAATATAAACCTTCCAAAAAACACACGAGTTTACGATAAAAAAGGTCTTTATATTTATCCTTCATTTATTGATGTTCATACTTCATTTGGAATTGAAACCCCTAAAAGAAGCATAAGATCCGGTAGAAGTGCACAATATGAAGCCAGTCGTGATGGTTACTACTGGAATGACCATATTTTGAGTGATTACAATGCTATTGATGATTATCGCTACAATCAAAAAGAGGCAGAGCAACTACGTAAAGTAGGGTTTGGAGTCGTAAATACACACAGAGTCAATGGTATTCATCGAGGCACCAGCGTTTTAGTTGCCTTAGGTGATCCGCTCCCAGAAAGTGAACGTCTTATAAATACAAAAGCTGCAGAACATTTTTCATTTAAAAAAAGCTTAACTTCTAACCAATCCTATCCTGGTTCAATAATGGGTTCGATGGCGCTTATTCGTCAATTTTATCATGATGCAAGTTGGTATAGCGATGGAAACGCCAAAAATAAAGATCTCGCCATTGAAGCTGCTTTGAGCAATAGAGATTTACCTAAAATATTTGATGCTAATGACAAGCTAAACACCTTAAGAGCAGTTAAAATTAGTAAGGAAATGAAATTAGATTTTGCAGTTTTAGGAAGCGGTCGAGAATATGAATATTTGGCTGAATTAAAACAAAATAAAGCAAAATTAATTTTACCCCTCAATTTCCCAAAACCATACGATGCTGCAGACCCTTTATTGATGAAAAAAATCAATCTAGGTCAATTACGTTATTGGAATCAAGCTCCTATGAATCCAGCAGCAGTGGCAAAAGAAGGAATTCTATTTGCTCTTACCACAAGCAAACTCAAGGTGAAAACTGACTTTTTAAAGCACCTTAAAAAAGCTGTTTCTTTTGGCCTTTCAGAACAAATAGCACTTGCTGCACTTACTACTATTCCAGCACAAATACTCAATCAAGAAACTCTCCTAGGAAATCTTAATAAAGGAGCACTTGCTAATTTCATTGTCACCTCAGGACCACTATTTGACTCTAAAACAGAACTTTATGAAAACTGGGTAAAAGGAAAACCACATGTGATTAAAGATCATACTATTAGAAATATTGATGGTATCTATAAAATAAGTTTTCAAGACAATACACTTGAAATAGAAATAAAGAATAGTATTTCTAAAATTGGAGTCACAGCAAAAAAAGATTCTCTGAAATATGAAACTAAAAGTACTTATAAAGACCACTGGCTCTACCTTACTTTAATAGATAAGAAAGGAAAAACGTTTGCCCAGCTTAACACTAAAGTCAATCAGAAAGGATTAATCGAAGGGCAAGGAACTGATTTCAACGGTAATAAAATTAATTGGGATGCTACAGATAAAAAAGCAACAAAAGTAAAAAAGAAGGTTAAAAAAGAACCGAGCTATTACTCCCCAGTAGCGGTAACATTCCCAAATAAAGCATACGGATTTTCAGAACGTCCAAAGGCAGAAAATCTTTTGTTCCAGAATGCCACGGTATGGACAAATGAAGCCGATGGAATATTATCCAATGCAGATGTTTTGGTGATCAATGGTAAAATTGCCGCTGTAGGCACTGATATTGAAGCTGAAAATGCAAAAACTATTGACGCTACTGGAAAGCATCTTACCTCAGGAATTATAGATGAACATTCTCACTTGGGAGCATCTAGTATTAATGAGGGAGGGCATAATTCTTCTGCAGAAGTTAGTATTGAAGACGTAATTGAACCGGATGATATTGGTTTATACAGAAATTTAGCAGGAGGGGTTACAACTATTCAAATCTTACACGGTTCAGCAAACCCTATAGGTGGTCGCTCTGCAATTATTAAATTAAAATGGGGATCACCCATCGATCAACTCCTTTTCAAGGATGCAGATCCTTTTATCAAATTTGCATTAGGAGAAAATGTAAAACAATCCAATTGGAGTAGCTATTCTCGTTTTCCTCAAACACGTATGGGAGTAGAACAAGTCTTTATTGATTATTTTCAAAGAGCTAAAGAATATGGCAAACGTTGGACTTTGTACAACAAACTCTCGAGAAAACAAAAAGTAAACGCTAAAGAGCCTCGTTATGACATTGAAATGGAAGCCCTATGGGAAATTCTTAAAGGTGAACGTTTTATTTCAAGTCATTCTTATGTGCAATCTGAAATAAATATGCTTATGAAAGTAGCAGAAAGTTTTGGGTTTAGAATAAATACATTTACCCATATTCTTGAAGGATATAAAGTTGCTGATAAAATGGCTGAGCATGGTGTTGGAGGTTCTACCTTCTCAGATTGGTGGGCTTATAAAAACGAAGTGAAAGATGCTATTCCATATAACGGAGCTATAATGCATAATGCAGGAGTAACTGTAGCCTTCAATTCTGATGATGCAGAAATGTCAAGACGCCTGAATCAAGAAGCCGCCAAAGCAGTTAAATATGGTGGTATTTCAGAAGAAGATGCATGGAAATTTGTTACTCTAAACCCCGCTAAACTTCTCCACTTAGATGATAAAGTAGGAAGTATTAAAGTCGGTAAAGATGCTGATTTAGTCCTTTGGTCTGACCATCCACTTTCAATTTACGCCAAAGCAGAAAAAACAATTATTGAAGGAGTAACCTATTATGATTCAACAACTATTGATAGTAAAATTAAAGCTATTGAAAAAGAAAAAAAAATAATCATTGGACAAATGCTCATTGCTAAAGAAAATGGCGCAACAACTGAAGCTCTAAAAAGTATAGCAAAACGTGAATTTACCTGTGAAACTTTAGACTAAAATATTATGAGAAAATTAATTACCCTTTTAAGCCTTCTAATTGTCATAACGACTTTTGGTCAACAGACTCCTGCTAGTGAACAGAGTAATTCTATTTTATTTGTCAATGCAACTATACATACTGGAGAAGGATCGGTCCTGTACAAGAGTGCTGTAGGATTTGAAAACGGAAAAATTACCTATGTTGGAAATTCAGATAATCCCCCTGCCTTTGATCAGGTTATTGATGTAACTGACAAACATATTTATCCTGGGTTTATTGCAATGAATAGTACCCTGGGATTAGTGGAAGTGGATGCAATTAGAGCGACAAGCGATGTAGATGAAATTGGCGATTTTTTACCCCACATCAGAACAACTATAGCCTATAATGCTGAATCAAAAATTGTAGAAAGTATGCGACCAAATGGTGTGTTAATTGCTCAAGTAACTCCCAGAGGAGGTCGCATTTCAGGAAGTTCATCTATTATGCAGATGGATGCATGGAACTGGGAAGATGCCATCATAAAAGCAGATGAAGGTATTCATCTTAATTGGCCTAGACCCTACTCTAGAGGGAGGTATTGGCTGGGAGAAGACCCCACATTAAAAGTGAATAAAAAATACCTTTCTAATATCAATAAGCTTAAAATATTTATTGAAAATGCAAAGGTTTATGACCCAATGCAAAATCCTATACACTTGCCTTATCAAGCTATGAAAGGACTTTTTGAAGGAAAAAAAACTTTATACCTTCATGCTTTAGATGAAAAACAAATTGTAGATGGAATTAGCTATTTAAAAAACTTAGGCTTAAATAAAATTGTCTTGGTTGGTGGAAATGAATCGCCTAGACAAATAAAATTCCTTAAAGACAATAGCATCTCTGTTATTGTTTCAAGACCTCACCGTCTTCCTGACAATGAAGATGAGGATCCAAAACAGTCTTTCAAGATCGCTTCACAATTAATTGATGCAGGAATCTTAGTGAGTATTGATGTAAGCGGACGAATGGAAAGAATGTACACTCGGAATCTTCCTTTCTATGCCGGAAGTTTTGCTGCCTATGGTATTGACAAAGAAGTCGCGCTAAAAATGATTACTTCTAATCCAGCAAAGATATTAGGTCTTGAAGACCGTCTAGGAACAATCACCTTAGGAAAAGATGCTACGCTTTTTATATCGGAAGGTGACGCATTAGATATGCGAACAAACATAATTCATCATGCGTATATTGGGGGTAGAAAAATTAGTCTTGAAACACATCAAACTGAACTTTGGAAACGTTACTCAAATAAATACAAAAGCAAATAAAACAATATCTTTTATAAATCCCTAATACGCTGTTTATCATTACATTAGGCAGAATAATTGAGGTGCAATGTATGTAAGGTCTTAAATGCTGAGGTTTGGGGCTACAAAGAAATTAAATTATAGGTATTCATGTAAAAGATAAACCCTCCGCTTGGGAGGGTTTATGTACAATTAGTTAAATCTTGCCAAAGTATTTATGTAGTAGTTTTGTATATATTCCACTGTACCTCTGTTTTTTATATAATCACCGAAGCCTTTGGAGTCTCTGAATTTCCTCTCTAATAGCACTAAGTCATTTAAATCTTTTCCATAAACTACAATACTATGAGTTGCTCCTGGAGTTCCTCCAGCATCAATTGAAAGTAACCCCATTCTTCTATCTCCAAGTATTGATTTGTTCTGTTTTACTATTTTATCAAAAGCTAATTTAAACTTAGCAGGTTCATGAACTTTTAAATCAAAAATTTTCGCAGATTTATTTTTACTTACTACACCTTCGGAGAATCCAAGAGATGTTATTACACTACTATCGTTTGCAAAACTTAAATGATTATTTAATTGTTCTAGATAAGCAGTCCATTCAGAATCAGTTTTTTCTTGTTTTGTGCCAAAATTTTCAGGATCTCCCCACGCAAGTATTCTATGAGTTACTCCATTTTTAAACTGAACAGATTGTAACATGACACCACTACCTTCATTCCATTCTTGGCCTTCAGCAAAATCACTGAATAGGTTCAATACAGAAGGCGCATGACCAGGCATAACCTTCATATTGTATATACGCCCTGAAGTTTGGGCATTTACAAATACAAATGATAGTAAAAGTACTATTGATAAATTTTTTTTCATTTTAATTAATTTATGGTTATTAAGACACTAATATAAAAAAACTCTACAATATCTCTAATCCGTGTTTTCTTCCTGAACTTAATTAATAAACAAAGGCAAGTCTTCACTAACTAAAGTTTCAACTTTATCAAAAATCACGATAGGTCCCTAAAAGATATTGGTTGGCTTCATCTTCTTTAAATCGTGCATTGGCTCCATCCCAATTTAATATCTTATTAGGAAAACGTCCTGCAATAACTCCTAAAAGGATAGTTTCTGTCAATCGAGATGAGTAAGAAAATGGAGCTGAAACTTTATCTCTTCCTAAGCAAGCATCAACAAACTGATGATAATGCTTGGGAGAAGCTAATCCATAATCGTTTAGTCTTTCTCCAAGAGTATCATTAGGATCATATTTTTTCACATCAATTTCCTTGTATTCTCCATCAACAATATGTCTAGGACTTTCCATAAAGTGAGGAAGTAAAAGGCGTCCTTTTTCTCCTATAAACATTGAACCTTGGAGTGGAAGTTTATCTTTATTAGGTAATTCTAAATATTTTTTGTCCAAAGGAGATCCAGGGCCATCAGACCAAATCCATGTTAGAGTGTCTGCTGTATATGGCGTTCCTGGAAATGTGTAAGTAACCCTATTGCTTTCTGGGAAACCATAACCATTTGGTTTTCTACATTTATTTTCAATTGTTAGGGGAAAGTCTAACGCCAATGCATTATAAGGGGTGTCAAAAATATGGATTCCCATATCGCCCAAAGTACCACAACCATAGTCAACGAGCTTTCGCCAGGTGCCAGGGTGATAAAAGCTTTCTTTATAGGCCCTCTCAGGAGAGGTTCCCAGCCATAGATTCCAATCGAGTGAATCAGGAATTGGATCTTTATCTTTTGGAGCTGGACCATCATAACCAAAGTTTCTATTGGTCCAGGCTCTAACAGTATGAACTTTACCTATTATTCCAGATTGAATTAACATAGTAGCTAATTTATAATCATAAAATGAATGTACTTGAATCCCCATTTGAGTGATTAAACTTTTATTTTCAGCCAACTTTCTCATCTCACGAGCCTCGGAGACAAAATGAGTAAGTGGCTTTTGACAATATACAGGTTTATTCATTTGCATTGCCATAATGGATGCAGGGGCATGAGAGTGATCTGGAGTTGAAACAATAACTGCATCAAAATCTAAAGTAATATCCTTTAACATAAGCCTGTAATCCTTATATATCTTTGCATCTGGATAAATTTGATGTGCAGCTTTCAGACTTTTGCTGTCTACATCGCAAAGTGCTACTACATCTACAGACTTATGAGAAGCAATAGATTTCAAATCCTCTGCTCCCATTGCACCCACGCCTATGTGAGCTGTTCTCAAGCGAGTTTTAAACTCTGAAAAAGAAGCTAAAAGTGAGGAGGGTATTAAGGTGGTTGAAGCTATTGCGGCAGATGTTTTTAAAAAATCTCTTTTTTTCATAAAAAATATTTAATTATACAAATTATGAATTTATATGGTAATGTAAAAAATAACAGTGTCAAAACCTTACAATATCTCTACTCCGTGTTTTCTGAACTTAATGAGGAGGATATGCCTTTAGTGTCTTAAATGCTGAGGTTAGGGGTTATATACTAACTACAAGAACTAGTGTCTAAAGAAAAAGCGATTCTAAAAACCCCTCCCCATGTTTAGGAATTAAAGAATGTTTGGAACCTTTTAGCTTTTGCACATAATAAAAATTATGACATATAACAAGTGTTTTTTACAGCTTCATCAATTTCTTTAATCATGCTGTTATCATTTCTTACCCATTGAGTTTTTTCTTTAATCATTTTATTTAGCTTAGAGAGGTTATTATATCCTAACTGACCAACCCCCATTTTTTGTCCCTCAACTATAAATTTCTTTAAGTCTCTGAAAGCGTCTTCACCAACTATTTGCATTAGTGATAGAATGTAACAATTGAATGCTCCAGAAGGGGAGTAGTAGTCCATTTGCATGTATTTTGTAAAGTCAATTATGTTGTTTTGCTTGTTTATTTTCTCATACTGCCTTCTCCAATCTTGATGTATTTTTATTCTACAATCAAGAGTTAATATATCTTTAAGAGTTGGCTTTTTAGTTCCTAAGTCCAGTACATGAGTGATTCTATTAGAAGATTTTAGTCTGTTTTCATATCTCATGATATGTTTGTCATGAAATGCTTCTGGGATTTTATTTCTTGTGTCCTTAGCCCAAGCTACTTTATCTTCCAATGTTTTGTATCGTGCCTGACCTCTATTTCCTTTGTACCCAACAGAAGTTCCATATTCGATACGTTTGAATTTATGAGAGTCACCAAAAAATGGGATATACAGTTTTGGGCTGTGTTCAAGGAAAAGATTACTTGCATAATCTAATCTTGTGACTGTTCCTTGATACATATCAGTGCCAATGACGTTACTTAATGAGTCAAATGCTTTGATAATTTGATGACTTGTTATGCCTTGAAAGTTGTTGCCGTTGATGAACTTGGGTATGCTCCCTGAGATAGTAAACTTTTGATCATCACAGTATGCATTAATTTCCTGGTTGTATTCATCTGAGATAATCTTACCTCGCCAATATGTATATTTTACATCATTGCCGCCAGGTTCATATTCATACCTCTCTTGCTTTGAATACATAGCATCAATGACGTTTGCCTTTTTAATGCCAAGCTCCTCAAGATTGTAGGTGAGGTTGAGTGTGTCTATGCCGTTTATTTCCATATAACCAGAAAGTGGTTAGAAAATGACCTTATTATCCTTATGGGTTTTACAGATTCAGATAATCTTTTCATTCAACTCATCTAAAGAATCTACTCTTCCTCTTGTTATCCACTCATCTATTTCATTCTTTTTAAAGAATAACTTTCTTCCACTTGGTTTGTAGTGTGGAATTGCTCTTGTTGAGGTTAGCTTGTAGATTTGTTTTTGGCTAAAATCTGTATAGTCTATTAAATCACCTACAGTGAGGATGTTTTTGTCTTTTATCATATTGAATTTTTTTAAAATTATTTATGACACAAAGATTATTAAACGACAAAAAATAGAAAAGTAACAAAGTGGTAACCCCCCTATGGAATAAAGGTTACTATTTTGACTTACAGCCTATTTCTTCTATGACTTCTCTCATTTGATGGTAGTAAGATGGGAATCCTAAATGATTGTTTTTGTAAGATGAAACTTGCTTTTTAGCATAGTTTTGCTCTATACCAAAGAACTCTTTCCACTTAAAATATTCTTTTTTAGCCTGTAATCCAAACTCCTCACAGAGATAAATAAATACTGCTGTATAGCTATTGTTCTTAAACTTTATTGGATTGATTACAGTGTTAAACCTAGAGCCATCTAGATAACTTTTAAAGACACTTAAACTTGTTGACTTATGAATTACACCAATTCTTTTAAAACCCTCACATAGCTGAGTAAATTGCATTGTTTGAAGATTTAAGGAAATAGATTTTTTTGTTGTGTTCTCAGGTAATTTTTCTTTAGAACTGACTGTTTTTTTGATGCATAATTGTGAAGTTTATGTGGTACTAAATCATGATACTTACAAAGTCTCCAAATCACATCCCAAGAATGATATTCAATTAAACCAGGGACTTTTAATGCCTGATATTTTATAAGATCTGTTCTATCCTTCCACCATTCAACTTCCTCTCTAATTAGTGTATCACAAGTATCTATGCATTGGTCTGTATCTTCTTTCTCAAATCCAACCTTACCAATATCTCTCCAAAGTTTTTTAAAGTATTTCTCTGTTTTCATTTGAATATTGCCGAATATACTCTCATCTAAAGCCTCCATGAGACTGTTGTGTTTTTCAATTTCTTCCTTTCCAGTCGGTGGTTGTTTTTTAATCCTATCAAAGTACTCCTTAGTAAGGCTTAGTTTGTTTTCGTAAAACTGAGTCCAATAAGAGTTAACCTCATGTGTAAGAGGGAAATAGTCACAGTCACTACCACCCCAAATAGGAGATGACCTGTCTATATTTGTCTCCTCTAATTCCTCCATCATCCTATTAGCTTCTTTTTAAGTTCAGGGGCACACAAGTCGTAGTAATGCATAGATGACCTAATGTCTGTATGATTTAACAATCCTGATAGCTGAAATACACTCACCTTCTTGTAAATTATGTGATACATAGCAAAACTGTCTTTAGCACAGTGAAATGTAATATGTTTTGGGATTCCTGCTCTTAAAACCCATTCTCTAAGTTTAAGATTAAACTTTGAGCTAGCATCTTGTGGCAGTGATGGAAACACTTTGTCACTATCATTTTGTCTTTCGCCAAGATACTTTTTTGCATAGATGTCAAAGTAGTTCCTTATTCTTCTCTGTTTGCCATTAGGCTTTTTGTCCATTATCCTATTGTACTCTATTGTTGGATTGCCTTTATCATCTTTATCTTCCACAATCTCTCCCCAAGTAAGTTTATTGAGATCTCCTATTCTTAGTGCAGTTAAACAAGCAAATAAGAAAGCATTCTTTAGGGTAGAATTTTTCTCCTCTGTATTTTCAAGTATTCTAAACTCCTCTAAAGTTAAATAGACTATTTCAGGCTTAAGTCTTGATAGTTGCTTGACATTAAACTTCAAGTCATTTATGTACCCTTCTTCTTTTGCCTCCTTTAAAATAAACCTTAGTCTGTTAAAGTATTTGTTTGCTGAAGCTGTACTGAGGTTATCTCCATCAATTTTGATTGCCTTGTCTGTGAGATAGTCATAGAATTTTTTTGCTTCTTCTCTTTTGTTAATCTGTTTAAATGTTATGGTTTTTGGAAAGGCTTTTTGGAAGTGACTTAGCATTGTATTGTAACTCGCTCTTGAACTCTTGTCCTTTATTCTATTAATCTCTTTAACTAAGTAGGCATAAACAAGTGTCTTGCTTTTCTCTGTGTCCTCTAAGTCATACTCTTCATTTATAATACTCTTTTCCCACTGACTAGCTATAAGTCTTGCCTTTTCTAAGTAATCTTTATTTTGCTGTCTCTGTGATGGAGTTCTTGGGTTCTGAATTAGTTTAAAGTCTAAAAACCTTCTTTCTCTCTGCGCCTTCTTTTTTCCATCAATGTCAACATAGTAACCCATATGACAATCAAGAATAATTGATGTTGTACCATCCTTATTTTCTCTTTCTCTAATTTTGACTCTACTACCTTTCAAGTGACATAAATTTTAAAAGTGACATAAAAAACTATTTTAAGTGACACAAGAGTGACACAAATATAAGAAGTTAATCTAACTTAATCAAATTTAATAGTAATAGAATAACAGTAAAAATAGGCTATTAGGAAGTTAATAGGGCTTAATGGTTATAGCTCCATATACTCTACAATAATCTGACCTAAATTCCAACTAGGTATATAATAAGTGAAAGAAGAATCCTGAAGAATTTCATTAAAAATACGCTTTTGTAAAACACTAGAATTACCCGTAATAATGGTTATTGAAAAAGCACCTTTACTTTTTTCTTCATTCAAGGCTTCTTTGACTTTTTCCATTGCCTCTTTATGTCTAATAAGGTGAAGGTCTATTGTTTTTATTGGCTTTTTTTTAGAATGAATACTGTATAAACTATCTGTTTTTTCGGGATGCAACATATCGTTTGATGTGCATTTGGTCTAACGAATCTGAATCACCGTAATGTTCTCTTAATTCCGAAAATCTTAAATGTAAACGTTTTTGAATGTTCAAATATTCAGGATTATCATATAGATTATTCATTTCAGAAGGGTCTTGATCTAAATCATATAATTCCCATTCGTCAATATCATAATAGAAATGCATGAGTTTGTAACGTTCTGTTCGAACCCCATGATGGCGCTTTACCATATGAACAGAGGGATATTCGTAATACGTGTAATATATGGCATCTCTCCAAAGACTTTCCTTTTGATTTACAATGTTTCGAAAGGAAGCTCCTTGCATCTCTTTTGGTTTTTTAGCTCCTGCATAATCTAAAAAGGTAGGGGCAAAATCAAGATTTTGAATCATTTTGTTTACTATTGATCCCGCGGGAATTTCTTTAGGATAGCGAATTAATAATGGGGTACGGAGAGACTCTTCATACATAAATCGTTTGTCAAACCATCCGTGTTCTCCCAAATAAAATCCTTGATCTGAGGTATAAATTACAATAGTATTTTCTGCCAAACCTTCTTGATCAAGATAATCCAAAACTTCACCTACACCATCATCTACGGATTGGATGGTGCGTAAATAGTCTTTTAAATAGCGATTGAATTTCCATAAAGCAAGTTCTTTCCTTTTTAAATTTTGAGATTTCATAGCCTCATTTTTTGAAGTATAGGCATCAAGCCAAGCTGCCTTTTGTTCTGGGCTAAAACGATCTAGTTCTCGTTCAAAGCCAGTATTCTTTCCATATGGATCAGTACGCATTTTAAAGTCGTGACCCCAGCGTCCATGCCCCCCATCTCCATTAGCTAACGTGATTTGTTCTTCAGAAGCAGCAATTAACATTTCTTGAGTTTTAGCTGCAGTTCCTCTATTGGCATAGTCATCAAAAAAGTTGGATGGAGGATCAAAGGTTTTGTCATTAAATAAGGTAAGATATTTCTCTTCTGGTTTCCAATTTCTATGAGGTGCTTTTTGGTGATACAATAATAAGAATGGTTTGTTGGGATCTCTTTTATTTTTAAGCCAATCCAAACTCAATTTGGTTGTAATGGTTGTTACATACCCTTCAATCCTTTTTTTTATACCATCAATTAAAAAATCTGGATTATAATAATGTCCTTGTCCAGGAAGAACTGCCGAATAATCAAACCCCTGAGGTAGTCCACGCAGATGAATTTTACCTACCATTGCCGTCTGGTATCCAACGGTTTGTAGTTGTTTAGCAAAGTTATCTTGATCCCAATTATAATCTTGAATATTATCTACTTTTCCATTGATAAAACTATGTTTTCCAGTCAGCATTACCGCTCGGCTGGGAGCACATATTGAGTTGGTAACAAATCCTTTCTTAAAAAGCGCCCCTTCTTTTGCTATTCTATCAATATTAGGCGTCTCGTTTAAGCCATGACCATATGCACTAATAGCTTGGTAGGCATGATCATCAGACATTATAAAAAGAATGTTGGGTGGAGTAGTGGTTTTTTGACAACCAAAAAAAATAAAAAAACTCAATAAAAGGAAAAATAACTTTTTCAAATGAAGTATATTTTTAGTTCATTTTAAAGATAAGAAAAATAATAAAAGGTATTAGCTTCTAATTGTTGTAACCAAAGCGTTTAAGCTGCTCTGAGCTAGAGCGCCAATTTTTAGAAACCTTAACATACAATTCAAGATGTATTTTTTTCCCAAAAAACTTTTCTAAAGATTTTCTAGCTCCTATTCCAACTCTTTTTAATGCACTTCCTTTATGTCCGATAATAATACCTTTTTGCGTTTCACGCTCAACCAAAATAATAGAACGAATTTTAATGATTTTATTATTTTCAATAAATTCTTCCGTTATTACTTCTACAGAATATGGAATTTCTTTAGAATAACGCTTTAAGATCATTTCCCGTATGGCTTCATTAACAAAAAAACGTTCTGGTTTATCCGTCAGTTGGTCTTTTGGGAAGTAAGCAGGAGAGTTTGGTAAGATGGCAATTAAAATATTTAAAAGCTCAGATATAAAAAAGCCTCTCAGCGCCGAAATAGGATAAACTGAAGCCAGAGGGAAAACATTTTGCCAATGAGCTACAGATTTTTCCAGTTCTTCTTGAGTAATCAAATCAATTTTATTTATTAAAATAAGTAGCGGACCTTTAGTTTTTTTTATTTTTTCAAATAATACTTCATCTTTAAGTTCTAATTCTTCTGGTGAAACTAGATAAACCAAAATATCAGCATCTACGAGGGCTTCTTTCACAAAATTCATCATTGAATTTTGCATTTCATAAGCAGGTTTGATTACTCCGGGTGTGTCTGAAAGGACCATCTGAAAATCATCACCATTAATAATACCTAAAATTCTATGACGTGTAGTTTGTACTTTGTCGGTAATAATAGATAGTTCTTTACCTACCAAAGCATTCATCAAAGTAGACTTCCCTACATTAGGGTTTCCTATAATGGACACAAAACCTGATTTATGTTTTTTTTCTTCCAAAAAAAATCGAATTATTTGTTTGTAAAAACCCCTTATTGTTGGACGTTAAAAGTAGATAATTCTTTTGAAATAGAGATCTGTCTTTTATTAGTTTTAAATATCTTCCAAGAATATACCTATCATTGTTTTTATTAAAAAAAAGACGGACTAGTAAAATTACTGATCCGTCTTTGATATTAGATAACTCATTCGAAATATCGAACATTTATTTTACGCCAAGAGTTTTTGAATTAACAAACTATTTAATCGGAAAACTTGTGTCCAAAGATTATTTTTAAAATACTATTTTTGATAGAATTAATTTAAAAAAATTAATGAACAATAAAACAACTTTTTTAATTGGAATTATAGGAGTTAGTCTTTTTGTTGTTTCTACTGTTTTTGGTAGTTTTTTAACTGAAAATTATAATATGGCAAGTCAATTAATAAGTGAATCATATGCAATTGACACTGAATATGGAATAATTTTAAGAATATTTGGTTACATCCCAAGCGGTATTCTGATTACCTTATTTTGCTTTCTTGGAGTTAAATATTTTCAACCTTCCATATTAATCAAAATAGGATTTTACGGAATCGGAATA
>Ga0307995_1001560_pt1 | contig 14182 bp, 19 predicted proteins | sample EllFjometagen262_FD_203132 | JGI IMG/M metagenome (GOLD analysis project Ga0307995, IMG submission 203132) | Marine microbial communities from Ellis Fjord, Antarctic Ocean - #262 | ecosystem: Environmental > Aquatic > Marine > Unclassified | place: Southern Ocean | collected 2014-11-02
TTGTTCTAACTGCAATTGTTGGTCTTCCAATCCTACTACCTTCAGATTGGATACACCTGTATACCTCTACTATAGGTAATACTTTATTATAATCTGTTATTCTATTACGCATGTTTTTCTAATAATTTTTCTACGTGATTTTTAGCTACCTCCCAACCATCTACATATTCAACAGGATCTTTTCTCCCTATTTCAATAAACGCTTCAATACGTTCTACTGAAGATGCTGATTTATAATCTGATAAACCTTCAGGTGTTGGTTTATATGATGTGTTTGTTCGCTTATATACTTCATCGAAATCTAATCCTAACTTCTCACAACAAACTTCACCGTCCTGTAGGATGGTATATTTGTCACCATATAGATACGGTGTTAAGTAAGTAACTTGATCTGCTCCCCAATTACCTTCAGCAAATGCTTTATAATCTGCATCTCTAAACTCCTGTCTACAATCTGGGTAGATTGCATGATCACCTGAATGTATACCCATTGCGATCTCTACAGGACATCCTTTTTGTTGAGCTATAGATAATGCTACTGCTTGGATTAAAGATGAAAATATCTTATTTCTGTTAGGTACAACAGTATCTTTCATATTGTCTTCTTCATAATGTCCTTCAGGTACATCGTCTCCACCTTTTACAAGTGCCGAATCTAGTAATCCAACTAATCCGTGTAATGTGATTCTTTGATACTTTACTGGATATCCAGCTTTGTCGAGGTACTCGATTAATTCTGATGCTCTTTCTAGTTCAATACTATGTTTTTGTCCATAGTCAAAACTTAATGCTACTACTTCGTAATCATTTGATAGTAGATTTAGTAATACTGTACTTGAATCCATTCCACCTGATAGTGATAATACTGCTTGCTTTTTCATATTATTGTCTTAATGTTTTTTCGTTAATAAATGCTGGAGACACAAATTCAGGTTCAAATAAGTGTTTATGTGTTGATCGTACTGGATTGATATCGAGACCACCCCTTCTAGTATATAAGCATGCAACCATTAACCCTTTAGGTTTAACTGCATCATGTATATGCTTAAATACCATCTCACAAATCTCTTCATGAAAATGAGATACCTGTCTATGAGATACAATATATTTTGCTAATGATTCAGGAGTTATTGTTTTATCACCATCGATACAGATGTATATATCACCCCAATCAGGTTGATTTGTAACTCTACAATTTGATCTTAATAGATCTGAATGTAATAGTGTTAATTCATTATCTTTGCTATCTACTACCTCTAATTGAGATTCATCTGATTTGTATGTATCAAACTTAACTGTATCTAGATCTATAAGATTTTCAATATTTGTAAACGATTGAAATGGTATATGATTAGTTTCACTAAATGCACCATAATCAACTGTTCTATGTAATTTACACTGTACTTCACAATCAAGTAATGTACTAAGGTCATGACTTACAGTATCTTCAATTGCTTGAACACATTCCGCTTCATTTGCTCCAAGCTTTGTCATGTTGAATGAATTTAAGTATAATTTTATACTTTTAGACTCAACGTGATGTGATGAATCACACGAGTAGCTGATCTTCATCATACCTGTTACTGGTCTACCTTTTTTAGTTATTGCTGAAACTTCGTATGCATTCCATACATCATAACCAACAAACGGTAAATTGTTTTCATCTATACCATATGCGTCTCGATTAAGATATCGAGGTACTTTTACTAATAACCCAGCATCATACTTGTCTGAATATGCACTTATTGTTCCTAAATGCTTTCCCGCTATCTCTACTACTTCATTGCTCATCTAATTGTCTCTTTTATTTTGTTTAACCTTTGCTCTACTGTTCCTGTTAATTTAATAACAGGTATGTTGTATATTGTAATATAGTGATCAAACAGATCAACTACCTGATTTCTAAAATCTATATCTGTACTTCTAACACCATCATCTTCAATATCAAATTCAGGTGCTAGATAGAATATATAATCATATCTATCAATTAATAAATTGAATACATTTTTAGCATAATCTACAACCCACTGCTGTACGTTACCCTTTCCGAACATCCAATCAGTATAAACTAACCCGTCTAATGCACATCTATCCATAATAACATTATCGATAAGTGAGTTTTTTATATGACTATTCATAATCAGTAGTTGTGTGATATCATCACCACCTTCGTTTATTGATAACCCTTTCTTTTGCATTCGTCGAGTTATCTCATCTCTAAAATCGTATTTTAAAGAAAATTCAGGATCTCGCTTTAACTCTTTTAATAGAGTTGTTTTACCTGTACTTTGTGCGCCTGTGAATGCTATTTTCATAATTTGTTTTTTAAGAAGTCTACCCATAACTCTTGCGATATATTACTTAATATACGAAAAATATCTTGATCCTCCAACCCTTTCCGTGAAACTTCTTTACTTAATAATACTACACCTTCATCAACTCCAGGAGTAACTTCATGTAACACACATCCCATAGTATCGTAATCTCCCTCCATCATTCGCGCTTGAGGATCTTTACCTTTTAATTCTGGATACTTTGTTATCAATCCAGGGTGTCCGTTATATATCTCAAAATCCTTACATATTGTAGGTGGCATTATCCGTAACCAACCATGTAATGTGATAATTAATTCACAATCTTCTGAGTATTGTTTAAATATATTTTGTAATGTTTTGTCTAGAGGGTAATTTGCAGTTTCATGCATTAAGTGTGAGTTGACTCTATCATCTATTGTACGTAAGTGATCAGGACGTGAATTAGTAATAACTAGATTTGGTTTTATACCAATTTTCTCGCTTATATCAAATATCTCCGAACCGCTCTGACTAAATAATGCTATCCAGTTTTTAACCATTCACATAATTTCTAAAGTAATTAATATTATGATTAATATCATATAATTGCTGTGTGCTAACGTTGCTATCTAATAGTTCAATAAGTTTAATAGATTCTTTCTTCTGTAATCCACTATAATCATACTTAATACCTAATAATCCATGAACAATAGGATTACTTGTATCTAGTGATTCGATCCAATCATAATCTCTATATAATGCAAACTCTTGTGGAAGTCCGCAACCTAATAAGTGATGTGGTTTATCAGTATTGATTATACCATCATCAAGTAATCTACTTAATAACGTCGCTCTACCTAGCATCCAGGATATATACTTATTTGAATTACGAATACTATCTTCAAAATACGAATAATCAAACGATATTGCTATTTTGTCAACTCCAATACCATCTAAGTACTTATAGCAATCGACAATATCATAATAATTCTTTCCTTGAACTACCCCAATCTTCTTACCTGGAAGGTGTGAGTACTTCTTCATCCATTCCTTTGCTTGTTGAATAGTCTTACCTGAATCCTCTAATACATCAGGTATAATATACTCCGTAGGTCGTAGTTCTTCTACCCATTTTGCAAATGAATCATTATCATATGCTGTACCTAATTCAAATATACTATTATCTAGAAGTACATGTCTACCTTGCTTAACGCAGTTCTTATAGAACGCAAGATATTCAGGATCTTGATCAAACAGATGCACTAATGCATAATCATAATCATTAAACTCTATACTTTTTTTAAATAATGCCTTTGGGCATTCGTGCGATATCATCATAACTTTACTCTTATTTATATATAATATAAGAAATATTTCTCAATTAAACAACTTATAAGCAACTAAAATACCGCTCACCTCTGTCGCATAGCACTGTAATTGCATTTGTTTTATCATTATCACGTAGCCACTGAAATGAAGCCATTACATTTGCTCCTGAGGATATTCCTATAAGTAATCCATATTTTTTTGCTAGATGCTTTGTTACTGCTTTTGCACAGTCAGTGGATACAACTCTAATGTCATCTACTACTGTGAGATCAACTAGGAATTTGCTTCCATCTCCGATACCTTGTATTCCATGTAATCCGGATTCCCCTCCACTCATAACTGCGCTCTCTGCAGGCTCTACTGCTACTACTTGTAATGTAGGCCAGTGCTTCTTTAAAAATGCACTTGTTCCCATAATAGTCCCACCTGTCCCTGTTCCCATAATAAGTGCATCAGGGGTAGGTAATAACATATTGTTATATTGGGTTTTTATTTCTGGACCTGTAGTCTTATAATGAGCTTCTATATTTAATGGATTATGGAATTGATTACAGTTGAACCAGTTGTTATCACGACTCAATTTATCTCTTAATGCAATTGCTCCGTCAAAGTCCCCAGCAGCTACTTCAATAAGTTCTGCTCCGTAGAACTTCAACATTTGCTTTCGCTCTTCAGACATATTACATGGCATCACGATTTTCATATTATACCCGCGTTCTGCTGCTAACATTGCAAAAGCAATTCCTGTATTACCTGAAGTTGCTTCTATTAATGTATCACCGTGTTTAATTAACCCATACGCTTCTGCATTATTTATTATATATGTCGCCATTCTATCTTTAACCGATCCACCAGGATTCATGAATTCACATTTACCCCACACTGTTAATCCTCCTATAGTTATAGGAATTAATGGAGTGTTACCTACATAATTACTTAGTCTTATCATTTTAATGCTTCTCAGTAAAATTTATTTGATGTTAATTTAGGTTGTTAAAATTCTAAAATCTTATTGTTTTAATTGATCTCGCATGCACCACCTGCACAAGCTAATTCACCTGATAGATTTGTATCATCTTGTAACTCAACTATCATTGATAAATCAACATTCGTTAAAGATTTCATCATCTCGTTATATTGCTCTTCTGTGATATCTTCAAAAGGTGCTTGCGTGTATGTCCCACCATTGTAAGGTAATACTGATAATCCATTATAATCATTTCTATTATCCCACATCCATTCCCCTGCTTTATCCCATTCATCTTCTTTCAAAGAAATTGTAGCAGATACATTATGAGAGTTTGAACCTTTACGGTGACCGGGCTTAACCCACTCGTTTGCAACTAACTTAACTCGTTCCAATAGTTGAAACGGTGATTCAGTACGGAGTGTAGCATCTTTTGGAGCTTTTTGTGGTATCTCTATTACTGCAGTATCGTGAGGTCTAAAATACTCATCCTGTATTAGTTCTGGATGACTATTCACAAGATAATTGTATATTGATTCGTTCTTACCAACTCGCAATCTCCTGATATAAAAGTCATTATGCCATGCGTGAATACCTGATGATGTTCCTAATGTTAATGATGTTGTTCCTGCTGGCTTTACCGTTGTACATCTTGCAGATTTATTTATTCCTATAAGTTTTGCAACTCTTGAATTTTCTCGTTTAACAATATCAGCAGCTTTATTCATATCATACCCTACTACTACTCCAGATCCGATCCCTGTCATTGAAATACCGATAAGAGCATCCTTTTCAGTTGTCTCTTGCCATATTGGTCGTAGATAGTGAAAGTTAGTATACCCTGCTTGAAGCGTTCCGATAAATGCTGCAGCTTTTACTCTATCATTTAAGTCTTCTTGTGATTCAATATTTGAAACATTTACTTCACAAAGATTACAGAATTGATTTGGTCGTAAAGCAATCTCACAACATGGATTAGTCCCCCAATCTTTATCGTTGTTTAAGTAAATACCTGGTTCACCTGCTCCTGATAGTTCAACGCGTTTCCAAATATCCATAAAGAATTCTTTAGTAATCTTATGTCTCATTAAACATGCTGAATTATTTGCTCTACCTCTTTGAGGGTTAGTTTCCCACCAATTCCCTGATTTACATCCAATCATTTCATCATCATCTGCATTAAATAGTGAAATTAGAGCTGCTCTCCTAATGCCACCAGCTAATACTGCATCTGCTATATGACATATAATATCATGTGCTTCTAATGTAGATAGCTGAGCTCCACCTTCCTTCTCTATCAACATACCCTCTATTTTAAGTAAACATTCTTTTAAAGGTTGTGGACCAGGTGCTTTACCTCCCGATGTTACTAACATTGCTCCTTTAGCTCTAATATCTGAGTAATCAAATTCTACTCTACTACCACCACCATTCATGTATGATTTCATTAAAACCTTAACTGCGTCTGCCCAACCTTCGATTGAATCACCAATTAAAAATCTTCTTTTTCTTTTTGGATATGGATGTGATATAACAGGTAGTTTAGCTACATGATGTTTCTGTACTGAGAATCCAACTCCTGTACCTCCTAGTAGCAGGAACATACACTCAGCAAAGGAATCAATATGATCAACTGGCATAAATGCGCAGTTATAAATCCTATTAGGTGCTACCTCAATAGGTTTACCACCAAATTGCATTGACCTCATTGAAGGTAATACCTTCTTATCATAAACATACTCGTATGCACTATCAATCTGTTCCTTGAGATCTGGATACGTTTTCTTGTGCATTGCTTTATTACGTGTTACTAACTCTTCCCATGTTTCTCGCCTATGTACTTCAGGTAAGTATTTTGCGTATTTCATGTAAACAGTAATGTCTGATAAGATTTTAGATGATAATTCCATGTGTGTGTCTTCCTTTATTATGTATATTTTATGTGAGATAAAAAAGACGAACCCGTTAAGGATTCATCTGATGTAGTAATAATTAGGCTACTACCTCGATCCTACACTCAACTCTTTAAATTTATTTTGTAGATACTTACGTTTAGATTCTTCACCGTTATCCATCTGCTTCTGTGCATCTTTTCCTTGAACAGAATCTCCTTCGTATATATCTATTTGACCGTTTGATGTATTCATTTTACTCGGGAAAGTAATTCCATCTGGTCCGAACCTGTTTTTAATAACATGCCATCTCCCTGTACCTGCTACCTTGTCTTCAATCTTTCTTGATAATGATAGAACAAAATCTGCTGTCATAATTTTACTATATGATTCAGCAATCTTTTCAGCTCCAATAACATCATCCTCTAATGCAGATCGATTTGCTTGAGATGCAGTCCAAACAGGTATTTCGTATTCACCTGCTAACCCTCTCAAATCTTCATAAATATTACCTAATTCATGACGTATCTCTTTACCATTACCTCGTAATAAATCTGCATAATCGACAACTATAATATCAGGTTTAAATCCTTGCATATGACATCTATCTAAATGAGCTTTAACTGTATTAACTGTTGCTGATTTTGTTGGATAGTACTTTACAATTAAATTACCTTCCAATTTCTCAACACACTCTTTAACTTCTTCGATATGATATTTTAAATTTTGAGCAGCAATTCCAGTAAATACGGAGTCAAATCGTAACCCAACATAAGGTGCACTTAACTCTAATGTATAGAAACATACATTTAATCCTTTCTTAACTGCATTAGCAGCTACATTGACTAGTCCCCACGATTTACCAATTCCTGCAGGAGCTACAAACACCCCTAACTCACCAGGTCCTAATCCACCATCCATTAAATCATCAACAACGTTCCAACCAGTATGTACAGTTTTTCTAGTACTCTCTGAAAATCTATCATCAATATCGATATTGTAATTGTGACCTATATCTCGTTCACTACCAGCTTTCATAGCAGTATCAATTTTTTCCTTTATAGAATCATACTCACCTAATTGAAGTAAGTTAACGGATTCCATAATAGCAGTTTTTAACGTTTGATTCTTACAAAAATCCAACGCCTCTTGTTCAATAAATTTTATATCTTCTGCTTCAAATTGTTTTACAACTTGCTTTAACGTATCAACAATAGTAGTCTTCAGCACATCATTATCTACATCATCTAACCTAACCTTCATCACTTCTAATGTAGGTAGTGAGCTATACTCTGTAAAATAATCAATAACAGTTTCTATTATCCATTGATTGGATTCAGATTCCATGAATTCTGGTTTTAGAATATCACTTACTTGTTGTAAGAATAACCTATCCTTGAAGAGAGCTGCTATCAGTTTGATCTGAAATGAATACCCGTATTTGCTAAATGTATCTGTCATATAGTTAATATAATAAAATTAATTGTGAATTCCAACTTATTTAGTAGATGATAATGCATCCAGTGTTGTAAACACTTCTCGCATCCAAAAATCTAAATTTTTAATACCGTTAGTCATTCGGTCCTCCATTAGTAATACTTTAAAGTTAGTTTTATTTAACCTTGGAAGCTCACCGTTAATAACACTACGTATAATCTCTTTAGAATTACCTGATATATCTACATCATGTAACTGCATAAGTTTATAGTTTAATTCTAATTGATCTGTAGAATCTGTTATTTGTTGCAACATTTTTATAGATGAATCAGCACTTAAGTCTACTAGATCTTCTAATGTTAATTTTTTATCACCAAATAGTGCTGGTAATCGTTTTTGTAGAGTCTTTAATCCTGTACCTTTTATTCCTGGTATACAATCTGATTTATCACCAGTTAATACTCTATATAATAAAAAGTTATGTGCTGGTACACCGTAATCTACTTCAACATCATTCTTAAAGTATAATTTCTTTTTAGTGGGACTCCATACAGATATCCTATCATCTACTAATTGAATAAAATCTTTATCTGATGACATGATAAAGCATTGAGATTCAGGTAATACTTGCTTACACACGTATGCTATAGAATCATCAGCTTCAATGTTCTCTATTGCTAGTGTTGAGATAGGTAGATTACTCATATATTGGACTAACCTACCAAGTTGCATTTTCATGTTCTGATTGTCAGCTGCTTTATCTATATTACCTTGAAATGAACGATTAAGGTTTACCTTATTACGTCTACTAGCTTTATATTCAGGAAACAGCTTTCTACGTCTCTGACTACCACCTCTACCATCCCAGCAAAGTATTACCCTTGTTGGTTTAATATTTTTTATTGCATACCCTATTGATAAAAGTGATCCTGTTATACCTCCAACATGCACTCCATCATCATTTGTTACAGGTGATGTTGTCCATGCTCGTATAAATGTATTTAACCCATCCACCAGCAGAATTCTATCATTGAGTTCTGCTGGCTTTGAGTTTGATTCTGTTAATGAATCGAGTATTGTAAAGTATTTATTTTTGCTCATACTATTCTGGAATTGGTTCAGTTGATAATTCAATATCATCTATACCAAGATTATCAGTCTTGTATTCCATGATAGTAGCATCACAAATCTTATTATATATCTCATCACGTAATTCATCATCACCTTCTAATAATGCATTCCAATCCTTTGATAAGAATTTATGTGCTTTTCCTGCATTACTAGTATATGTATACCATGAACCGCCTTGATCTATTAATTTATGATTTTTTAGAGCTGTTAACCATCCACCAAAATTATCTACTCCACTATCAAAGAAGATATCGAATTCTGCCACTCTTAAAGGTGGACCCATCCTATTTTTGATTATTTTAGCTTTAGTTTTAATACCAATCACTTGATCTTTACCATCAACTTTTGCTTTAATCTGTCCTGCAGCTTGTAAACGTAATCTACATGAAGCGTGGAATCCTAAAGCTTTACCACCTGATGTGGTGTATGGGTCACCAAACATAGCTCCAAGTTTAACTCTTAATTGATTAGTAAACACAAGAGTTACCTTCTGTCTACCGATCATTTGAGTAATCTTTCTCATCGCTTTTGATAACACAATAGCTTTAGATGTAGCCCAACCATCTTTACTATAATCAGCTTCTTGCTCAACTCGAGTAGTAGCAGCTGCAACGGAATCGACAACAATTGTTACCATTCTGTCTTTATCAGACTCTCTAACTTTAGCGGTAATATTCTCAATAACTTCAAAAATATCTTCTATTGTATCAAGTTGAATGTATAGCATATCTTTAACGTTGACACCGATTGCTCTAAGGAAATCTTCATTACAAGCATTCTCTGTATCGATAAATACTGCTAATCCACCTTTCTTCTGTGTATCCGCTAATAAGTGCCCTGCTAATAATGATTTCCCTGATGCTTCTAGTCCTGTTAATTCACATATCCTACCGACTGGTATTCCTCCGTATTTTCTGTTAGATATAGCTAAGTCTAGCATAGCTGATCCTGTTGATATCCATTCCATTAAATCTGCAGGGGTATCTTCAGAGCCATCTAAGAAATAAGCTACCTTATACCCTTTGAATTGTTTGTTGAGACTTTTAGCTAGAACATCAGCTAAACCGTCACGTGTAGTCTTTTTAGACATATATAACCTCTTTTAGTTATTGAATAATTCGTCGAATGCAGAGTTTACATCAGCTACCTTTGTGGTATTTGTTGATGTAGGCTGTGCTGCTACTGCTGCAGGTGTTGATGATCCAACAGATGTTTCAGAATTTGACTCACCTTGTTCTGGATCTAACCAAATCGCTAATTGTTCTTTTAACTCATCATATGATACTTTCTTAAAGATCTCATCTGCATCTTTCTGTCCGTTCATAATCTTTTCAGCAATTTCTTTGTTCTCAGTTGCTGGCGTCTGATTAGGTTTAATTCTAATCGTAGTTTGTGGATACTGTTTACCTAATTCAGCAGCTGTCATAAATTCTACTGTAACATCTCTACCTGCATTTAAGTCTGTAATATCACCATAGTCAGGATCAGCTATAAAGCTTAATAGTTCTTGATAAACTGTCTTACCAAAGCCCCATAATTTTACACCTTCTGATTCTTGACCTCTTACTAGTACAGGAACATAAGTCCTCATTTTAGGTTCAAGCTTTCTAGACATTTGCCAGTCATCTCTATTACCTGTAGCTTTAAGTTTTTCTGCGAACTCTACTACTGGATCAGCTTCACCATGTGTTACTGGAGACATGAAAGTCTTTCCATTTAATCCATAGTGAAAGTATAACTCAATAAATGGGTTATCTTTGTTGAATTGATAAGGTACGATTCTGATTGTCTGTTTACCTGGTTCTGGTTTCCAAAGGTTGTTTTGTTTACCTGTTTGGTTTTGTAGGCCCGAAAGCCTCTTGCGGATTGCATCTAAGTCTAATGCCATAATTTTCCTCTTTTAGTTATTAATTATTATTGTTATTGTTTAAGTTAGTTGTTATTTATTACTATAATAAGTAGACTACTAACATCTTATTTATACTAAATATACGAACTTTTTATCATATCTGCAACTGTTTATCTAAAAACTTTACAGTGTTAGCGTTCATATTCTTATGTTTTGCACAGAAGTTATATAATTCCTCTGTTGTATTATCGAATGTTTCCATCCATTTTATAATAGTATCTATATGTATAAAGAACTTTTTTGATAAAGATTCTACTAATTTTGTAAGTCTAACTCGCTCAATATTATCACCATCTTCTCGTAATAAATTGTAACGCTTTCGATACTTCTTCTCTATATCTATATACAAACTGTCTGTTTTCGGATTCTGATTACCTGTATACTCTGATATAAATGCATCTAAATCTTGTTGCATCCATTGTAGCTCCCAATTAGCTTGTTCAAATAGTGCAGGGTATTCAAAATCACCATTACGTATTTTATCAATTAAACCACTCCTATACGGTAACGGCTTATGTGAACGAAACCGTCTCCACCAATAAAATGGTGAACGTTTACCGCCTTTTGGTCTTTTAGGTGCTTTACTTATCATTTCCAAAGTATTTGTATACACACTAAACTTGTAGCTAGAAGTAGACTTAATAGTGTTTTTGTAGTAAACCCCTCTCCTAGAAAATACCAAGTAAATAAAGCCATTACTATCATACCTGCTCCAAATCCTACAAATCTACCTGGCCATAAAGCTCCGTCAAATCCTGCTACAATATACTTTGTAGCTACTATCAGTATATACGATATAGGTACCCCTATAAATGATATCAGTAATGTATTATCTCTAAACCAAGGCCAAACGAATTGACCATTAACTTGGATCCATATCGCGATGTGCATTGCAAAGAATAGTAGCGTTCCTATTAGTAGATTATTCATAACTTTCTGTTTTATTTATTAATATACGAATTTTATCTATAATAAGCAACATTAAATGGAACAATAATTTGATTATTTCATAAGGTATTTTTATTACCCAGTACCCTAATCCAATTAAAACTAATAATGCTATTATATTCATATCTTTTATTTTGTGACTCCGGAGGGATTCGAACCCCCAACCAGCAGAGCCGAAATCTGCTATTCTATCCAATTGAACTACGGAGCCGGTGTATCATCAATTAGAGATAGGATGTGCCATGGTGAATCCTTGTGCATATGTTTCTTCCACGGTACTGATGGTAATAATGTACCTGACTTCATGCGTAATTTATACTTATGCTTCTCAGTCACCTCTACTACTTCACATCTATGCGTAACACCCAAGAATACAGCGTTAACAATATTTCCTACTTCTAATTTTTTCATATTACTCTATTTAATAATTGTAGCCCGACGGAGAATCGAACTCCGGTTACATGGATGAAAACCATGCGTCCTAACCACTAGACGACCGGGCCTGATTGTTATGGATATAAAACGTTTAATCGTTCATGCATATCCTTCCATTCCTTTTCAGTTTGAATACATGGCTTATGCTTCATGAAAGTGCTCATTCCATTCGTCTTACTAAAGACATCTAAAGCATCTTCTTTACTTGTTGCTTCAACCATAGTATCGTACTGATCGAAGTCTCTGTAACTTGGTATCCAAGCCATTCCACTGATGTAGAATTTTTTTAATTGTTTATACATAATTTTTGTTTTAATCGTTTTACGTGTTTACACTCTTGAAAGCGTCTGAATTCTGCTGCTGGACATTCACACCCAAATACATCTGTTGATGTTCTAGATACTTTATAGTATTTCAGTTTACCTGTTTTCTTATCACGAGATCCCATCTCACTATAATACCATTTATCCATTAGCTAAAGTTCTGTTGGTTAAACCTCATACTACCTGAATCATCAGATTGTATAAAAATGTTAGTTTGTTTGCAAGCGTTTACAATCTTTTTACCGAATCTACTAGTAGGGTCAATAATATGACCTGTAACACCGAATTCAGCTATTGACCATACATGGCTTTGACCGCTGCTGATAGCACTAACTCGGTACTGAACCATTACTCCATCTGCATCATCTAACTGTATATCGTACATCATACCTAAATACTCTGGTTTAATATCAGCAGTTGTTAACTCTCTACTATTTAATATTTTGAATTTTGCTTTTGTCATTTTATTCTCTGTTTATATAGATTCGTTAGCCCATGCATTATCTAACTCTGCTGAACACTCTATTTCTAATTGAGCGTTAGCATCGTCTTGTGTCATCGCCATTGTGAATTCTAAAGCATCACCATTCTCGTCAAATGAACCCATAGTTTCTTCCATTATCTGGATACCTGTTGTATATGATAGAGCTTCTTGAGCTGTAATACCCTCTAGGTCTTGAGGATGATTTTCTTTTTCAACTGATTTCCAAACGTGAACTTCTTGATAGCATTCTATCATATCAATTGTTATAGTCATATCTATCTTGTCCATAATAACACTACCTACTTGGACTAAGTCTGTTAATTGTGTTTTGGAAATGTTAAACCATGCTGGTAATGTTATACCGTCCTGTAACCTTAGCTCCTCTACTATATAGATCCTGTGTTGTGTTTCCTTTTGATTAAGTTTACCTAATTTCTTGTAATTTCTCATTTTAATGTTTTTGATTGTGAACCTAAATGGGTAGATCCCTCCCTTTCTTATACCTAAAGATAAGAAAAATATCTCAGGCTACCAACTGTTTTAGTGTTTATTTTTAAACATTTCTACCGTTTTCGTATACATGCTTTACAGTAGGAAATCTTAAAGATAATCCACCGTTTTGATTCTTTGTTTCCTCGAAGTACTGAACAGTGATCATTTTACCGATAAGTTGTTCTGGATTAGCGTGGTATCTAATTCTCTGCTCTTGATTCCACCCTGACCCTACAGCTACTTCATACCCTTTATGTGTGATATATGCTTGAGCTAACATCGGTATAACAACCTCCTTCCCTTCTCTGATAACTCTATGATTATCGAAATCTACACTTTGTACTTTATACTCAGCATCGAAGAACTTCTTACACTTTAACAAGTTTTTCGATCTTTTACCTTCATAACCTGCATTCTTTCTTAACATAACTCCTTCATAACCGTGTTCGTCTGCATCTGATATCATGTCAGCTAATTGCTCGTCAGATTCAATTGGATGTTGCTCTAATAAACTTAATGTATCTGTCTCAGTTAAATCACA
>Ga0307995_1001562_pt1 | contig 14176 bp, 23 predicted proteins | sample EllFjometagen262_FD_203132 | JGI IMG/M metagenome (GOLD analysis project Ga0307995, IMG submission 203132) | Marine microbial communities from Ellis Fjord, Antarctic Ocean - #262 | ecosystem: Environmental > Aquatic > Marine > Unclassified | place: Southern Ocean | collected 2014-11-02
GGCAGCTCAAGCATTGCAGCAGCAATCTGAAGGAGCTCAAGCTGATGTAGAGAATACTAAACGTTTAGCTACAGCAAATACCGCTTTAGCGGAGGCAAACGTAAACTATACTAACGCTCAGGCAAAGAATACAGTCGATGATAACTCTAAGCAATTAGCAGTAGCAATCGATAGACATTTCCAAGAGTGGGCAGATCTTACTATTAAAGCAACTAAGGAAGGCGCAACATTGCCGCCTCACCCAGAATATAGTGAGATCTTAATGATGTCACGAAATCTGCTACAACCTAATAACGAAGGAGAAAATCAATAATGGCACACGTAGTAATAAGTTCTTACGGAATGGGAGCAGCACAAGCTGGCCCCGCTGTAACAACAACAAACGCTAATAAAAATGTATTGTTTGTAAATGAAACTGATTCAACAATAACTTTAGATCTTCACGTAGGTGGTGCACATCACTCACCAGGTCTAACACATAAAATACCAGCTGGAGCATATCTTAACTATTTACATACCGGTGCACACGGCGCATGTACAATGGTTGATGTTAAAACAGCACACGGTACTTCTGCTCAAGCAGATGAGCGTGTTTATATGTATCATAAAGTTTAACTAATGGATAAATATAAAAAGACAGCTGAGACGAGGCTGGGCAATACAAAATCCTATGGTAATCATAAAGTACATCCAGAAGAATTAGCGCGAATAGCCCACGTAAAGGGGCATTTCGCTGCTAAAGAAAGAGATGAATTTTTTGATGAAGTATATGGTGAAGTCTTAGTTGACTTCTTTTTAGAGTGGCTTAAGACGGAGCCACATGAAACAAAATCTCGAGAGTTTCTCTACTCCTCTTCAATGGCACTTGGTAGTGTTAAGGAACGAATGATAAGCTTTGAGATGTATGGGAAAAATATCCCACACCTTATGGAGGACACAACAGATGAGAGAGATTAATTACACAGATCTTACAAAGAATATAAAAGAAATGATAAACACACTTGAGTATGATTCTTCGAGAAGCGCGGGTAAAACCAAACTTAACTCAGATAAGCTTATAGATTTATATAGTCTACAAGAACGATACTCAAAGATGAAACATTCACCAGCTACTTCCCCTGATAAGGAGATAGCAAATGGTTGAAACTAATGCCGAAGCAACTATAGATTCTACCTTAACTGATGATACTATAGCCGAGGTTAATACTGATTTAGCAGCTGATAATTTGCTGGCTGATATTGTACGTAATTCTGAATTCGTAGAATCTCTACCCAATGAGCAAGTTCCAGAGTTAGATCCGGAAGAATCAGACGACCAAGACCCAATACAGTCTGATGAAGCCGATAGCGAAGATGTCGAAGGAGTTCAAGAAGAAGCTAATAATGAAGAAGATGAAGATGCCGCGGAAGCCGCTACCGATATATCTGAATCATTTGCTGCTGAAGACTTAGACTTAGAAGCTAAAGTCATTGTCAAAATTGATGGCGAAGACTCTGAAGTTTCTTTCGGTGACCTTATAAAAGGTTACTCTACTGAACAACATCTTTCTAAAAAGGGTCGTGAACTCGGTGACGCAAGAAAACAGATGGACGTAGACTACGATACTAAAGTAAAAGAGCTTGGCAATATGTCAAAAGCTTCTGCTGCGGTTTTGTATTCTAATGAACAGCAATTGTCAAAAGAGTATCATGAGATTGAAACGCAAATAGAACAAGCGCGTAAAGACGGTGATACTTACGAAGTAAACGAACTTAAAGATAAACGTGAACAAGCTCAAAAAAGCTATTGGCAATCTCGTAATCAACGAGAGTCATTAGTAAAGCAAGTTACACAACAAGAACAAGAAGCGCAACAGAAAGATTGGCAAGCCCAGCTCGCTAATTTTAATGAGAGAATTCCTGAACTTATACCTGACTTCAATGACAAGACAGCCACAAGCATACGAGAGTTTGCTATAGCTGAAGGTATACCTGCAGAAGTCCTCGATTCAATTGCCGATCCTGTAATTGTAAAGTTTGTCGATGATTACCGTAGACTTAAACAAGGCGTGACAAAAGGCGCTGTTAAAAGAAAATCTGCTCCAACTAAAAAGATTCCTGTACGCAAAGCTAAAAGTGTAACTAAGCGTAAACAAGATGCTAATGAAGCTCAAAGACAAAAAGTCTTGAGTGGACAAGGATCTGACGACGATCAACAGGGATTTTTAAGAGGTCTTGCCGAACGCTCATTGAATCTTTAATACCCTAGGAGGTATCTATAATGACTACTACAGTAGGCGGACGTATTACAGGCGGACCACAAGGTCCAGCACGTGGTGCTTCTACAAACGCTTCTCAAAGAGAAGACCTCGCTAACTTTATCACTATGATTACACGGGACGAAACACCGTTCATGTCATCTATTGGTAAAACAAAAGCAACAGCTATTTATCACGAATGGCAAACAGACACACTAGCAGCCCCTGGCTCTTCACGAATTGCTGAAGGTCAAGACTGGTTAGCTCCTGGATCAGGTGCACAAACACCTGCAACAGGCGCAGCGTTCGATCCAATTGGACCGTTCCGTACACGTTTAGGTAACTACACACAGATCAATGGTAAGACTATTGCTGTGTCTGGAACTCGACGTGCAGTTGACCAAGCTGGTGTCGCAGACGAATACGCATATCAACTTAAGAAACGTGGTACAGAATTACGTCGTGATGTTGAGCATGATATGATCCACTCATTTAACTCATCAGCAGCTGTTGGTATTCAACCAAACACAGCTCGATCAGCAGGTGGATATCAATCATTCATTAATGCCGCAGCAACAACTGTATATGCTACATCTCAATGGGGTGTACCAGCAGCAGTAAGCAGTGGTGTAGGAACAATACGATCAACACTTGGTACTACTGCACAACCTACAAGAGGTGCTTTAGCATTAACTGACGTTGATACGGTTATGCAAAGAATCTACGAAGCAGGTGGTAAAGCCACTAAGATTATGCTTTCTCCAAAACTTCGAAGAGACTTCTCTGATCTAATGGTTAGTGATACTGGTGTTGTACGAAACATTGACGAAAGCGGAAAACTCCGTCAGTCAGTAGACGTATACATGTCAGACTTTGGCGATCTAATGGTAGTTCCAAACTACATTATGGGTCTAGCTAATAACGTCCAATTCGTAAATGGAGCAGGTGCTAACGTAGTAGCTGTAACTAACGTTGCGGATTTCTCTGCGTTGATATATGATCCAATGTGGTTTAACATTGCTACACTACGACCTATGCAGGAAGTAGACGTAGGACAAAGAGGCGACTCAACTGTTGGAATGATGGTTGAAGAATGTACTTTAGAAGTACGTAACCCTGACGGTTGCGGCGCTATCTACGGTCTTTCATAAGATTTTTGGAGAGCTTGTTAATTCAGGCTCTCCATATTTTTCAATAGAATTGAGAGGTTATTTAATGAAACAGTATTTAACAACTAAGAATATAATAATTGCTATAGCAGCTTGTATCATAATATGGTCTGTAGCAAAAGCAATGATGCCGGCAGCAGGAGTAGTCTAAAATGCCGAGCAGTACTAAAGAAGATAAAAGATCTTTTATGCGGCAATATAAAGACGCAAAAAAATTAGTATCTGGAAGTCTATCTCCTAAAGGTTCTAAAGGACCTGTTAGTAGATTAAGAAAAGCTTTAAAGAACAAAAAGAATAAAGCCCTCTTATCACAATACGGTTCAAGTGGAGCTAATTCTAGAGCTTTCAATACAGAATATAAAGCAAGCGGCGGTAACGTTGCAAGCTATTATAGTAAAGGCGGCAGAGTAGCCGGCTGTGGACCAGCACAAAATAAAGGATAATAAAAACCAGGAGGTAATAAGATGATAGTTTTTCAGCTAGCTAACGGGAACGTTTACCCCGGCGAAAAATGTATATGGCGGACAGTACCAACAGCCAACGGATATAAGTTGTCACATTGGGAACCCCATACTAACGTAGCCGCAGGAGCAGCGCCAACTGTAAACTCTGCAGCGATCGGTGCAAAAATGGGATATATAGGTAAGTCAGGTAGGTTTGTATCCTATACTGATCCCTTTTAATTAGGTAGGAGAGGACATGTCTAATTCATCAGAAATTAAATTCCGCGGAAAAGAAGCGGATGGTAAAAGAGGTATGGAAGCATCTTTTGATTTGGAAACAGGTCACGGTTATTTCCAACAAGATGTATCAAAGTTTATAGATCAAGCTAAACTAGATAGGGAAAGACAAGAACATTATGGTATTAAGAAAGGCGGTTATAGAAAGCTAGCCACTATACCAGATGTAATTGCTTTAAAGATATTTGAAGATCATAATTTAGATCTACATTCCCCAGAGTTTATGAATGATTCTAACAATCTTAAAAAATTAAAAACTATACTACATATGGAATACCGTTCTTTACTAGTTAATAATTAGGAGGACCCATTATGGCATTGACCTACACTCAACTAGTCGCCCTTGTGCGTTCGTGGTGTAACAGAGATGATGAAGTAGTAAGCGACGCTATAATTCAAGATGCTCTAAAATATGCAGCAGATAAAGCATATCGAACTCTAAGAGTTCCACCATTAGAAAATGTAGCAGTGTATTCTAAAACACTTTTGGAAGCAGCTACAACTACGGCAGGTGTTGCGCCCAGCGTAACAGAAATATTAATACCGTATGATCTCGTAGAGTTTATACAACTAAAAGAAAAGGATTCATCAGGCTCAACGCTTAGAGTGTTTAATGAAAAACTTAATGTAAGAACATTTAATAATCCGTATGCAGAAATATATTCGGGTTATAATTATTGGACACGTGAGCGTAACGTTATAAAATTTAGCGCAGGCTTCGGACAAGGAGGGAGCAATGCAAGTACGGTAGAGTTATACTACTATCGTAGATTACCCGCATTGAATGCTACATATGCTGTAACAGTATTAAACTACAATGCAGGATTTTTAATAGCATCTAATGCTGGAGTAGCAACTGCAGGAAGACTATGGTTCTCTACTACTAATAATATAACCAAAGCATTTGCAACTCAAGCAGAAGCTGTGGCCGATGGCGGTGTACAAACTAACGGATATTTTGTTGGATCCACTACACCTAACTGGCTCAGAGATGAGAACGAAAGGATTCTATTATTCGGCGCATTAGCAGAGGTATTCTCTTTTGTACAAGAAGATGACCAAGCTGCTAAGTATCAAGCAATGTTTATGAATGAGATACGTGAACTTAATGATGAAGATGTTAGACGTAACGCTTCAGGCGGTAACTATCAAATGCAATTTAATGGAAGAGGGTTAATTTAATGACAACACCAGCAAGACCCGGTTCATTTACCGGAGCAACAGATAATGCAGCTAGCGGTGGTTTGTTCACTGATACATTAATTGACGGTATTCCAGATATAATTGGAGTTGACGTTGTACGAGCAGAGGTAGCGGCAGCGGCCGCAGAGGCTTCTGCTACAACAGCTACTGCACAAGCTTCAAGCGCAACTGCATCTGCAGCCACGGCAACTACTAAAGCTGCAAGCGCTACGACAGATGCCGCAGCTGCTTTAGTATCTAAGAATGCCGCATTAGTTAGCCAAAACGCAGCGTTAGTTAGTCAAAACGCAGCAGCAGCTTCACAGTCTGCAGCGGGAACTTCAGCTACTAATGCTGCTGCTTCTCAGACTGCTGCAGCAAATAGTGCTACATCAGCAGCTACATCTAATACGAGTGCGGCAGCAAATGCTAACTCTGCAATATCTAGTGCGTCGGCCGCTAATACATCGGCAGGCACTGCATCAACGCAAGCAACTAACTCAGCTAACTCGGCTACTGCATCCGCGAATTCTGCTACTGCATCTGCGAATTCTGCAACTGCATCTGCAAGTTCTGCTACAGGCTCAGCTAACTCAGCAACAGCTTCAGCTAACTCAGCAACCGCTTCAGCTAACTCTGCTACTGCTGCCGCTAGCTCTGCAAGCACAGCAACTACTCAGGCAAATAATGCAACTACTCAAGCAACTGCTGCCTCAAATTCAGCTACAGCGTCTGCAGCATCAGAAGCTTTATCTCAATTATGGGCAACTAAAATAAATGGTGAAGCAGAAACCGGGCAAGGCTATGCAGCTAAGGCTTGGGCAAGAGGCGGTACTGGTATTGATGGTGCATCAGGTGGTGGTTCAGCTAAAGACTGGGCAACAGACACGACTAATACTGCAGATAATACAGAATACTCAGCTAAAGAATATGCTATAGGTATACAAAGACGTGGCCAAGCCAGTGGTGGTTCGGCTAAAGACTGGGCTAGTTTTGTTAGCGGCGTATCTAAAGTAGATAACGCTTATAAATCTGCACGTGCTTACGCGATAGACGCTGCAAACTCAGTAGACAATTTTAATGAAAAATATTATGGTAATTATTCAACTGACCTAGCAGCAGTTCAAGCGCATGTCGCAGCTGGTAAGACAGTAGAAGTAGGCGATTTATATTTTAATACAGCTAATAGTACTGTAAAATATTGTACAGTGATACCTGCAGGCGGAGATGCTGACGGTACATGGTTAGTAATTCAAGCAACAGACACATCTTCATTTGCATCTAAAGGATTTAGTATTGCAATGTCAATAGCTTTATAGGAGGTTCTATGGCACAAAATTTTAGACGATATATTGAGAGAGCTATAGGAACTTCGGCAACAGATATTCCGGATGGAGCTAATTTCGATTCATATGATACAATAGTAGGTATTAACTTAGCTAATATTGTAGCAACACAAGTAAACGTTTCTGTTTATATAGCAAATGGTGGTGCTAATTATTATCTTATTAAAGATGCACCTATACCCGCAGGCTCGGCCTTACAAGTATTAGATGGTGGTGCAAAGTTTGTTGTACAATCAGGTGATAGATTATGGGTAGTCTCTGATACAGCTAGCTCAATTGATGTAGTTGTTTCAGCAGTAGATGATATAAGTACTTAGTAGGAGGATACAATATGGGTTACGTAGGTAACAAAGCAGATTCTAATTATTCTTCTATTGATAAACAGATTATAACAGGTAACGGAGGAACTAGCTACACGCTTAGTCACGCCGTTGCTAATGCAAACGAGATTGAAGTATTTGTAAATAATGTAAGACAAAATCCAGGAGTAGCGTATACAGTTAACAATGCTGCGCTATCAATGACAGGCGCAGTAGCTAACTCAGATAGTTTTTACGTAGTCTTCATAGGTAAAGCAGTTCAAACTAAAGTACCAGTAGATGGATCAGTAACCACAGCTAAACTCGCAACAGGTGTAGCAGTGCCTGTTTCTGGTGGTACGTTTAGTGGCACTCTTGGTGTTACAGGTGTATTAACCACAACTGCGGCTACTGTGTTTAACGGTGGGTTTACTGCTAATGCGGCTTCTACTATTAGTACCGCAGATAATGGTACACAGCTAACACTTATATCTACAGATACGGATGCCAATGCAGGGCCACATTTAAAACTGTACAGAAATGCTACAGGTGCTGACAATGACGCTTTAGGGCAAGTTGAGTTTACTGGTAAAGATGATGCTGGTAATGATTTTATATTTGCTCAAATTGAATCATACATTTCAGATGCTTCTAACGGAGCTGAAGCTGGATACTTAGAAATATTTCGTGGAGTTGGAGGTACAGAAAGAGTTAGTGGGATGATACTTTCTCCAACTGAAACAGTATTTAATGAAAACTCTGGTGACATAGACTTCCGTGTTGAGTCAGACACCAGCACTCACGCTTTGTTTGTGCAAGGGTCTGATGGGAATGTGGGTATTGGGACGACTTCCCCTGGTTTCGATCTTGATATTGTAGATTCAACTACTGCTTCTAATACTAATGCGGCATTAAATCTAAGCCATGCAACCAAACCACAGTTAAGGTTTGTACAAACCTCTAACAACAGTAGAATGTATCTTGGAATGGACACTAATGACTTAGTTGTCCGTGATGATAACGGTGCTGAAAGAGTACGTTTTGAACAGAATGGCAACGTGGGTATTGGTACTAGTAGTCCACAGTCAGAGTTACATTTAAGTACTGCTTCTTCTCCAGAAATACGCCTTACAGATACAACGAATAGTGTAGAAGCAAACTTTTATACAAATGATACTGTAGGCTCTATCGGCTCAAAGTCTAATCATCCGTTTATACTTACCACAAACAATGCTGAACGCATGCGTATAACAGGTGTTGGAAAATTGGGATTTGGTGATAGCCAACAAATTTTAAATGGCGGTGGTGCGTTAGCAAGTTTTACGTTTGCTGGGGCGCAAGGCGTGTTTATTTCAACTGTTAATCAAGCTGGTGGTCAATGTATGGGGTTTGTGCATCAGGGAAGTTCTGTTGTTGGATCTATAAATATAACTAGTTCATCAACATCCTATGCTACATCTTCAGACTATCGCCTAAAAGAAAACGTAGATTATACTTGGGATGCGACAACTCGCTTAAAACAACTCAAGCCAGCTCGTTTTAACTTCATCGTTGATGAAACTAATACACTCGTAGATGGTTTCCTAGCACATGAAGTTTCATCGGTTGTACCCGAAGCTATAACAGGCACTAAAGATGCCATGAAGGATGAGGAGTACGAGGTAACACCAGCAGTAATGGATGGTGATACTGTAGTAACCGAAGCAGTCATGGGTACTCGTTCAGTTCCAGACATGCAAGGTATAGATCAATCTAAATTGGTACCCTTATTAATTAAAACTATTCAAGAACTTGAAGCACGCATTACAGCGTTGGAGGTATAACATATGGCCTTAACAATTTTAAATAGAATAGGTACTGCTAGTATCCTTGACAACGCTATAACATCTAGTAAGATAGTAGTAGGTGCTGCAGGTAAGGTTTTGCAAGTTGTTCAAGGAACTTTTTCTGCTCAAACTGATTCAAGTGTTAACGGTGCTGTGGCAACTGGTTTAACAGTTAATATTACACCGGGATATAGCAACAGTAAAATTCTTGTTAGTTATAGTCTCCCATTAAGAAATGGAGTTAGTAGTAATAATTATATATACGCTTATCTTTACAGAGACGGTAGTTCAATAGGTACAACAAGTATTTTGAAAGTAGATTCTTCTGCAATAAATAGTCAGGTATACGCAGAAATTTTAGATGCACCTGCTACTACTAGTCAAGTTACATATGCCGCTTACGTTAATCCTAGAGGATACGCCACACAATGGTGCGGCGCTGGTGTACTTGCAACTATTACTGTAACGGAGGTATCAGCATAATGGCAATAAGCGAAATCAATGACAAGAGCCTAGCGGCATCTGCGGTTAACCTAGCATCCTCAACAGTTACAGGTATACTACCCGAAGCTAATACAGTTGCTACATTAAGTCCAGGTAATAACTTAGTGATTAACGGTGCAATGAAGGTGGCGCAGAGATCAGCTTCAGAGACAGGACTAGGTGCAGCTAGTGGGTATTTTACTTTGGATAGGTGGAGGATGGCTGCAACTGCTACGGCAGGTCGTTTCACAATGACACAGGACGCAGATGGGCCAAATGGTATTAGTGCTAACTGTCTTAAACTAGATTGCACAACAGCAGATACATCCATTGCTGCAGGTGAAAATCTAATTCTACAACACAGATTTGAAGGACAAAATTTACAACGTATAGGCAATGGCGTTGCTGGTGCAAAACAAATTACTGTAAGTTTTTACGTTAAAGCTAATGCTGCATTTACTTTTGGGTGTGAATTATACAATAATGATAACACCAGACAAATGACTAAACTATTTGCTACTACAACAGGCTGGGTCAGACATGAGCTAACATTTCCAGCAGATGTAGATGATGGTTCAAGCCCATTTGATGATGATAATGCAACAAGTTTAGCATTAGGTTTCTGGCTACATGCTGGAGCAACCTACACAGGTGGCACACTAGAAACAGCTTTTGCTAATGTCACATCAGCCAACCGTGCAGCAGGCATAAGCAGCTTCTTCAGCAGCACTGACAACAACTTCTTTATAACTGGAGTACAACTAGAAGTAGGCCCAGTAGCCACACCCTTCGAGCATCTGAGTTACGGAGAAGATTCGGCTTTGTGTAAACGGTATTATGAAAAGTCTTATGGTGTAGGATCAGCTCCTGCAACATCAGACTACTTAGGCACAGAAAACTGGTCAGTAAATTCAGAAGGCAATGGTAACGCCATTATTAGGCCATCTTTTACAGTTGAAAAGCGGGCCGCACCAACAATTGTGGGATACCAAGCTACAGGAACTAGTGGCAGTTGGAACTATGAACGTAGTGGTGCGTCAGGTACTGGATCGGTTACATTTGACAGAATAGGAGCAAATGGAAGTAGAGCATATGTTCCTATTGGTGCTAACTGGGCAAGCGCGTACCTTTTTGGGCACTGGACAGCGGATGCGGAGTTATAATTATGGATAACAAGATGATAATTACAGAAGCACGATACAACAAGGATAATGGATCTATTAAAGCTACAATAGACGGTCAAGAGATGTCAGTCCCACTAGACCCAGCCAACAGACACTACGCAGCTATCCTACTATGGGTAGCAGATGGCAATACAATCACAGCAGCAGGAGGATAAGATATGCCCTATGTAGGCAACCAGCTTGTTGCTGGAGAATTTATAAAGCTAGACTCTATATCAGCGTCAGCTACAGCGACCTATGCATTAACAAGAAGCTCAGCAGCATTTAAACCCGCTACTGCAGCTCAGTTAATTGTATCGCTAAACGGAGTAACACAAGAACCTGATGACGCATACAGTGTTAGTGGAAGTAATATAATATTTTCGCAGGCCCTTGCATCATCAGATGTTATAGATTATATAGTTGCTCTAGGAGAGATAGGCAATAGTATAGTTCCAACTGATGGATCTATTACTGCTTCAAAACTTTCAAGTACTATTAGCCGTGGAGGCGCAGCAAATATCAGAGTTAACCCAAGCAGTTTAACTACTAATACTACAATAGCTAGTGGAGAGAATGCACTAGTAGCTGGACCGTTCACAATTGGAACAAACATAACGTTGACAGTCAACGGTACATTTACGGTGGTATAGTATGAGTAGAATAAACACAGATCAAATAGCTTCCAATTCTGGAGGCACAACAGCATTAACGATTGCTGATAGTGGTAATGTGGGTATTGGGACTGCAAGCCCTTCCCAAAAAGTAACAGTAGATGGCGGTTTGTTAGAAGTACGAAGTGGTAACTCATTGATGCTTAGACCAACTGATAATGGCTGGGATTTTCGCATTAAGACAACAGGAGTTAACTTAGATTTTCATTCTGGTGGGAATTTAACAACACCAAAAGTAAGTATATTAAATGCTGGTGGCCTTACCTTCAACGGAGACACAGCTGCAGCTAATGCACTTGACGACTATGAAGAGGGGACTTGGACAGCTGCATTTTCGGCAGGTGGTGGCAGTATCACTATAAATTCATCGTCAGGGGCTTATACAAAAATTGGTAGGCAAGTCACAGTAACTGGGAATCTTACCGTGACTTCTGTTTCTTCACCTAGTGGGGACTGCGGCATAACTGGATTACCTTTTGCAGCGGGTTCAAGCACAGGCTTTAGATCTACTGCCTCTCTATGGCTTAATGCGTTAAACAGCACTACGGGGAAAACTATTCAAGCTAGAATTGATGGCGGTTCTAGTACTCTGTATATCTTTGATTTAGCTGGTGGTACCTCTGGTGGTGCGGCTGCTTACTTTAAAGCAAGTTCAACTATGCATATTTCGTTAACTTACTTTACAGCTTAACAACAACCATACGCCTAGTGGATTCTAGGCACAGACAGGAGAATACAACATGGCACTAACAGAAACACAAGTAGAAGATAAGATTGAAATAGTAGGCGAGCATAAGATGGTTCAAGTTCGTACAGCTACAGTTATTAAGAGAGATGGAGTAGAGCTGACTAGAAGTTTCCATAGAAAAACAATAGCTCCTAATGCAGATATAGCTGGAGAGTCAACTGAAGTACAAGCTATATGTAATGTAGTTCACACTGACGCAGTTAAAACTGCATATGCCGCATACTTAGCATCACTGTAGGAGGCTTATAAAATGACAGGTATAATAAAAACAGATAAGCTCCAAAGCTCTGCGGGTAACGATGCATTAACGATTGCGAGTAATGGTGGGGTTACTGCAGCTGGAGCTATATCAGCTACTTCATACGGAGCAGTTAGTGGTACTACAGGTACGTTTAGTGGGAATGTGGGAATTGGAACTACAAGCCCTGCACATAACGTTGAGATTGTTTCAACAGCTAGTGGTTCAGTTAATGATACATTACAAATTAGAAACAATGCTACAGCCAGTGGTACAGGTTCAAGAATTAGATTTATAAATTCAACTGATGCAAATTCAGATACAAACGGTGCATCTATTGCATCAATTAGAACTGGAAATGACAATGATTTAACGTTTGAGACTGAAAACGCAGAACGTATGCGAATAACCTCAGACGGCAGAGGTCTATCACAATTCACCGCTAAGGCTTGGGTGAACTTTAATGGAACTGGTACTGTGGCTATTAGAGATAGTCATAATGTAAGTAGTATTACTGATAATGGTGTAGGGCAATACAGAACTAATTTTGCTAATACAATGACAAATGCTAATTATTCTTTTACAGCAATATCTTATCAGAATATTAGATGGGCAACACAGAATACTTCTTTTGCTGAAGTAATTAATGCTCCTTATTATGGAGCAACACATACTGATGCTTCAAATGTAAATGTAAATGTATTTGGAGATTAAGATATGAAAATAATATACCCAAAAGGAGATGGATTAGCTCAACTAATCCCAGCACCTAAATTCCTAGCAGCAATGACAGGAACACTAGAAGAAAAGCTAATACATGTAGCTAATAAAGACTTAGCCACTGGAACTAAATACGAAATAACAAATGCTGACTTATCCGATAGAGCATTCAGAGATGCTTGGGAATACACAGCGGGCTCAGATGAAAAAACCTCAGTTGACTTATCACTTGATGACCAACTAAAATACAATAAAATTACACAGGAGGTATATGATGCCAGTTAGTATCAGTATGGTAAAAGCAAAAGCTATAACTAAAGATAGACTTAGGGTAGACCGTAAACCTCTACTAGAGGCACAAGACATTCTCTTCAACAAGGCCTTGGAAACTAGTGCATCTACTACAGCAATCGTAACAGAAAAGAACAGGTTAAGAGACATAACTCTTCAAGTAAATAGTATGACGACACTTGACGAATTAAAAGGAGCAGAGGTGTAACATGGCAGCAATATTAGGTGTTGATACAATTCAACATACAAACGGTACTACTGCAGTTACTGTCGGTACTAACGGAAGTGTAACAGCAGCTGGTACAGTAACAGCTGGTGGTGTTATAACAGGTGATGGTTCAGGTTTAACAAATTTAAATATTGGTACCACAGGTAAAATACTACAAATGGTAAATGTACAAAATGGTGCGTATGCATCTGGAACTTCAGTCATACCCTTTGGTAATACTATCCCTCAAATTACAGAAGGGACTGAGGTTATGACTTTAAATATTACTCCTTCTTCGGCCTCAAATAAATTACAAATTCAAGTTGTAGCTAATGGGTCGCGCAGCAATCAAGGAGATGTTGTATTTGCGCTATTTGTAGGTTCAACCGCAAATGCGTTAATTTGTTCTAATATTTTCAGCGATGCTAATTGGAGACAGAATCATACACTGAATTATTTCATGACGGCAGGTACAACATCTCAACTTACGTTTAGATTAAGAGGAGGAGGAGCTGGTGCCAGTACATTTGCATTTAACGGGTATGCTGGGAATAGCTTATTCGGTGGGGTATATCTTTCATCTATTACAATTACTGAATTAGCGGCGTAGAGTATAATGGATATTGAAACCCGCATAAATAAATTAGAGTGGACTATAGAGCGTCACGATGAATCTATAAATGAGTTACGCTCAGTGTCAAAAGAATTAAAAGTATCCTTATACTCTATTCATAAAACATTAATACAGATTAAATGGTTTGCTGTTGGCGCTGCAGTATTTGTTATTGCAGATCAAATGGGACTCATGGGACTGATAGGACTTATAGGTGGGTAATGGTTATTGTTGTATTG
>Ga0307995_1001566_pt1 | contig 14141 bp, 16 predicted proteins | sample EllFjometagen262_FD_203132 | JGI IMG/M metagenome (GOLD analysis project Ga0307995, IMG submission 203132) | Marine microbial communities from Ellis Fjord, Antarctic Ocean - #262 | ecosystem: Environmental > Aquatic > Marine > Unclassified | place: Southern Ocean | collected 2014-11-02
ATCTACCTCTACCTATCTGGAATCAACCTTTTTATGAGTGTTGTGATTGGTTAGGAGCAATTTCAAAGCAAACATATGGAATTGTTAAGAACGTTAGAGATTATAAGCGACCTAAAGAAGAGGGTAACACACAGTCATGGCAAGTTGATTATGTACCACATGGTATTAACGCAAAAGTTTTTAGACCAATGACGGATACAGATAGTTTATGGTCACATTATAATGATTTCAAAAAGCATATGTTAGATAATAAAGAGTACGATTTTGTACTATATTATAATAACAGAAATATACGGAGAAAGCAGACAAGTGATATTATATTAGCATGGAACGATTTCTGTAAAGAACTCACACCAGAGCAAGCTGATAAATGTTTATTACTGATGCATACTCCAGCGGTTGATCCAAACGGAACTAATCTGTATGCAGTTAAAGAAATGCTATGCCCTGATTTTAATATAAAATTCTCACAAAAACATATATCTGAGTCTGAGATGATGTTTATGTACAACCTTGCAGATGTGACAATTAATATTGCATCTAATGAAGGATTTGGATTATCAGGAGCTGAGTCACTAATGTGCGGTACACCTATAATAAATAATATCACTGGAGGGTTACAAGATCATTGTGGATTTAAAATCGATGGTAAATTTATAACTGCTGAACAGTATGTTGAAATAGGTTCATTACATGATGATAAAAAATGGAAAAATAATCCTACATTAACATGGGGGGAATGGGCAATACCGGTTTGGCCTTCTAATAGAAGTATACAAGGTTCTCCAGAGACACCATTTATATTTGATGATAGAGCTCGATTTGATGAGGTAGCTGAGAAGATTCATGAGTGGTATAAAGTACCACAAGATGTTAGACATAGTAATGGATTAGCGGGTAGAGCATTTGTTACTAATGCTGAGAGTATGCTATCTGCAACAGAGATGTGTGATGGATTTGTTAGAGGTATTACTGCTACACTTAAAAACTGGAAACCGCGTAAAAGATTTACAATATATAAAATAGAGGATAAATAGTTATGGCAAATAAACCAATGTTACTGTTTCAAGGACCAGTAAAGTCTAGATCAGGGTATGGAGATCATACTCGAGATTTAATATTATCATTAATTGAAATGGATAAGTTTGATATAAAAATAGCACCAACTAAATGGGGAGACTGTCCAGAGACAGGTCTTAATGGGTCGAGTAGCAGAAGTAAATTAGAAAGTAGATTTCTAACATCTAATAGGTTAGATAAAAAACCAGATGTATACATTATGTGCTCTGTACCTAACGAATTTCACCCTGTAGGTAAGTATAATATAGGTATTACTGCAGGTATTGAGACAACAATAGCAGATGCTAGTTGGATAGAGGGATGTAATAAAATGGATCTAATTATAGTCCCTTCTCAACACTCTAGAGATGTACTTATACAGACAGTATATGACAAAATGGATGATCGTTCGAAGAAAAAAATCGGAGAGCTAAAGATTGAAAAAACTATCGAGGTATTGTTCGAGGGAGCAGATTTAGATATATTTAAGCAATTGAGTGATAATCATCCATCTATTGATAGTGAGTTAAAATCTATAAAAGAAGATTTTTGTTTCTTGTATGTTGGTCACTGGTTAGATGGAAAGATAGGACATGATAGGAAAGATACAGGAATGTTGATTAAAACTTTCTGTACTGCATTTGCAGGGAGTAAAATACAACCTGCATTAATCCTTAAAACTAGTTCCGCAACGTTCTCTATTTTAGATAGAAAGCATATGTACGAAAAGATTCAAAGTATTCGAGACAGTATTAAAGATGCTCCTAACATATACCTGTTACATGGCGATCTAACTCCAGCTGAGATGAATGGATTGTATAATTATTCCAAAGTAAAAGCTCACATTAGCTTCACGAAAGGTGAAGGATTTGGTAGACCATTACTAGAAGCATCTATAAGTGGTAAACCTGTAATTGCTTCAGCATGGTCAGGTCAATTAGACTTCTTACACCCTAACTTCACAACCTTACTACCAGGTGATTTAAAGGATGTACATCGCTCTGCTCAATGGAAGGGAGTAATAAATGAGGGATCAAAGTGGTTCTATGTTAACTACGCGATAGCAGAAAAAGTGATGCGTGATGTTTATAGTAACTTTGATAGATATCAAGTATTAGCTGAGAAGCAAGCTAAGCATTCAATAGATAACTTTAGTTTACAACAAATGCATATAGACTTTACTAACTTAATTGCTAAGCATATTTCATTACAACCAGTACCATCACAAGTTAAGCTTACATTACCAAAATTAAAGAAACTAGGTAAATCAAATACACCCACATTGAATTTACCGAAATTAAAAAAGATATAATATGGAATCAAAAATTTTAAGTCCAATAAATAATAACCCTAACTTCTGCTTTCAGTCAGAAGATCCAAAAACAGGTATCACATCATACCTTGATTACGAAACAGGGTATACTAGTAATTCTAAATTACAGAATAATTCTGATTATGTAAACGATGCAGAATCTAATCAACCTAAATTAGTAACAGAGTTGAGGGTAGTAGACGAGTTACGTGATCTAATATGGTATCCATCAGTTATTAATATGCCTGGTCAAGGGATGATATTTCCTATGGGAACTAAAACAGAGTGGGAGTGGGAAGTAATGAAGGTACGTGAAGTAACAGAGGAAGAAAAGGAATCATATCCACTACCTGATAAAGAAGGTGAATTCTTTAAAACAATTCTTGATGTTAAAGGTAAGATAAATTTCCCGAAAGATAAATTTATGGATGCTCTTAAAGAGATAGGTGGAGTAGTAGACCAAGATGAGTAGTCTAGCAACACATAGGAGTTTCTTTGGCAGTAAGTACAATATCAGTATAAGCGACTTACAGCCAGGAATGATTGTAGAGTTTACATATCATAAAGATTCAGTAGGTAAGCCGGAAACTAAACGGTATACTGTAATGGTGGTTGATCCAAAGTTTAAGAGACCACAAGATAAGGAAAATTTTACACATGCAATAAATTTGGATATCGCACCTAGAGCAGCAATTATAGATTTAGCTAAAAAAACAGGATCTACACGTGCTAATGGTAAGCTTGAAGTAAGAAAGGTTAATGCAGAAAAATTATTAGTAGAAGGTCAACCTAGACAATTTTATCAATCATCAGTAGCTAACCTTGTTTCAGGAAAAGGTAAAGGTAGTTATCGAACATTTAAGACTTTAAGGATTAAATCACTACAAATTATAGATTACAAATTCCCTGATGATATAGATTTTTACGATATAGATGAGTTATAATATTAACATAAGTTATGCGATTCCAGTTTGTAATGAACACGTTGAATTAGAGAAATTATTATTATTTTTAACATCACATATAGATGAAAATGATGAGATAGTTGTCCAATGTGATCAAGGAAACACTACTCCTGAGGTATATAACGTACTTGAGTTATTCAAAGCACCAGCTGGATTAACAAATTCGCTACAAGTTATAGAGTTTCCATTAAATGGTCATTTCTCAAATTTTAAAAATAATTTAAAAGATCACTGTACTGGTGATTGGATATTTCAAATAGATGCTGATGAAGTACCTCATGAAGGGTTAATTACAAATTTAAAAACAATATTAGAATCTAATACTACTATTGAGATGATGTTAGTCCCTAGAGTTAATACGGTTAAAGGGTTAACTCAAGAGCATATACAGCAATGGGGTTGGAGAGTAGATGGTAATGGGTGGGTCAACTATCCAGATTCACAATACCGTATCTGGAAAAACAAACCTGAGATACAGTATAAAAATAAAGTACATGAAGTACTAGAAGGGTATTCGAATTTTGCATCCCTACCTGAGCATGAAACGTATTCTTTATATCACCCGAAAGATATTACACGGCAAGAGCTCCAAAATAAATTTTACGAGACAATATAGTACAGTTAATAGTTGGTAGTTTGAGTAAAATTCACTATATTATATAATATGAAAAACAAAGTTTTAATATCAGGTGGTAATGGGAACCTCGCTTCTCAACTAGTAAAGCATAACACTCTGCATAGTATAACTACATTAAGTAGACAGGAGATGGATGTCACGGATATACATCAAATAGAATCAGCAATATTATTAAATAAACCTGATTACTTTATACATACAGCAGCTTTAACACGACCAATGATTAATCATATTACATCACCTACAGCAAGTATTCAGTCAAACATTATTGGTACATCAAATGTAACGTTAATGTGTATTAAACATAATATTAAATTAATATATATTTCTACAGACTATATCTATCCAGGAACAGATGGTAATTATCAAGAAACAGATCCAATATTACCTGTTAATGAGTATGCATGGTCAAAGCTTGGAGGTGAATGCGCAGTACGATTATATAAAAACTCCTTAATATTGCGAATGGCGTTATGTGAAAATCCTTTCCCGCATAATAAAGCTTTATATGACGTACAAAAATCATATATCTTTATAGGTGATGCAGCAGAAATAATTCTACAACTTAAAGATGAGATTGGTACTATTAATGTAGGAGGTGTAAGTCAAACTCCGTATGAATTTGCAAAGAAGGTAGACAATAGTGTAGGAAAGATATATCATAGAGATATTAGTGATGTAACTATTGCTAAGGATACATCATTAAATATAAATAAAATGAATAAATTAATTCAGAGGAACAAATGAAACTAAAGAAATTTTTAGATCTTGGAAAGCAACCAATCGCGAATGGATTTTTATATAAAGACAGTATAGATAGTGAATACTTTTTTAATCTAGGGGTAGCTTTTGATGAGGACACAAAGTTAGTGACGCAGACAGAATATGTAGATGGTGATTTAATGTTTAATGATGATTACGTGTATCGAGGATCAATGTCTAAAACGATGAGAGATCACTTTAAATCATTAAGCTTCCATTTGGATCTAAAATATCCAGAAGCTAAAGTTTTAGAGATAGGTAGTAATGATGGTGTATTTATTAAGAATTTTAACCCTAAGAATACTGTTGCTGTTGAACCTTGCGGTAATTTTGCAAAAGAAACTCAAGATATGGGATATACAACATATGCTGATTTTTGGACAACAGAATTAGCTAACAAAATAAGTATTGATTCAGGTAAGCAGGATATTATATTTTCTGCTAATTGTATATGTCACATCCCAGATTTAGATCAAACATTCAGTGCAGTTGAGTCATTACTCTCAGATGATGGTGTATTCATATTTGAAGATCCATCTCTAGCAGAGGTAATAAATAATAATTCATATGATCAGATTTACGATGAACATCCACATATATTTTCAGTAATAGCCTTAGATAATTTATTAAGACGTAATGGACTACAGATTACAAGAGTAGAGAATTTATCTGTCCATGGTGGTTCTAATAGAATCTTTGCTAAACGCATAGGTTCAGAAATAGATGAAACGGTTGAGCAAAACAAAGCATATGAAAGAATTCTAGGTTTAGATGATTATTATACATTCTTAAGATTTGCAGTTAGAGTTGAACAATCTAAAGATGCATTGGTACGGTTATTAACTAATTGTAAGAAAGAGGGTAAAAAGGTAATAGCATATGGAGCAACATCTAAATCTACTACTGTATTTAATTACTGCGGAATAGGTCCTGAGTTAATTGAGTGTATTACTGATACTACTCCAGAAAAGCAGGGTAAGCTTTCTCCAGGAATGCATATACCAGTAATAGCTCCTGGTGACGATATAGATGAATCAGTAGATTACGTATATCTTGGAGCATGGAATTTTATTAATGAAATTAAAAGCAACGAGCAGGATTTTACTGATAGGGGTGGTAAGTTTATATCTCACGTACCTGTTGTTAAGTTTGTTTAAGTATGAATTATAGTTTTAATAACATACAGTTTAATGAAGACGACAGAGCTCAACGATATCTCGATGTATTTTCTGATCTAGGGACTGGTCAGATTAATGTATCATACGTTAACTCAACAAAACATGTAGTTGCATGGCATAAGCATAATATCCAAACTGACTATTGGGTGTGTATCAAAGGTTCATTCAAGGTAGGTTTAGCAACACATGAGGAAGGAGCAACATTCGAATATCTATCAGATAAAAATCCAAGAGTATTAACAATACCACCTGGTATATATCATGGATATAAAGCACTAGAACCAGGTTCAATACTAATGTATTACCTAACAGAAAAGTATAACCCAGCAGATGAATTTAGAGCAATTCCAGGAGAGTTTAAAGAAATATGGCAAACAAAAAGCAAATAACAATAGAAGACGTATTATTTTATAACATGAGAACAGTTATAGAGAATGATGGAAATTTAGTACCCATTGAATCAAATTATGATTGTCCGTTCCCAATTAAACGAGTATTTTATGTTTATGGAGTACGAGATGAAGATTTAAGAGGATGTCATGCGCACTATAAGACTAAACAATTATTGATATGTGTTCATGGTAAGGTAGAGGTAACATGTAAAGATGGTAACTCGTCGAGAAAGTATTTACTAGAATCCCCTCAACAAGCTTTATATATCCCTGAAATGATTTGGGATGAGCAGACATATAGGAGTGAAGATGCAGTACTTTTAGTATTATCAAATATGAAATATACACCAGCAGATTATATACATGATTACTCTGAATTTAAAAAGGTAAAAGGGATAAAAAATGACTAAATGTAAAATACAGCACGCATCAATAGACAACTTTATACCATCAAGAGCGTTAGCAAGAGCAGCATCAGAAAGTTTTAATGAAGATATGGATTGGGTGAAGTATACTGCAGCAGATAATCAAATTCAGTACTGCTCAAAACTAGGTATTCAGAATCTAACCCACCCAGCAATGCTATGCTTACAGCATATTGCAACGCACTTCGATCCTAATGTGTATTTTAGAGAGAATACAACAGACATATTCCCTGATCTAAGTCATTATGGAGGTGGAATGATGTTAACACCAAATTCAAATAATGAAGGTGGATTTCTAGGTATGCACATAGATGCAGAGGTGCACGGGATACATAAGAATTGGAAAAGAGAGTATAGTGCAATACTTTGCTTATCTGAAGAGTATGATGATTCATTCGATGTTAGATTACATGATGGTGAAAATCATACTAGAGTGCCATATAAATTTAATTCCCTTAACGTATTCAAATGCAGTGATTATTCATGGCATGGATTTCCAGAGATAACAAAAGGTATGGATAGGAAAACGGTAGGTTTAATGTTTTGGTCAAAGATGACGGAAGAGGATATGTTAGTAGAGAAAGTAAAGGCAAAGTTTAATAATAAATTAATCTTTTAATAATATGGAAAATGTAAATTTTGTAAATATGCATAGGTATCAATCTATAGAGCGGATTGTGTATCAAACTGTAAAAGATGTAAAACCTAAAGTAGTGGTAGAGTTAGGGCACGGATCAGGAGCTTTAACATCAGCTATGGGGCTCGCTTTAAGAGATTTAGATATCGGAGGTAAGATATATAGCTATGATATTAACGGAACCACTACATATAGGTTAGGAAACAATACAGTATCAGCTTTACAGAATATACAAGAAAGAAACTTAACAGATATAGTTGAATTTACATCTGGTGATGTACTTAATACCTGGGTAAAAAATCCATATTCTTTTGATTTACTGTTAATAGATATTGATAATACTTGGGATAAGATATATGATATAGTTATAGCTAGTACGTATATTAATAATCAAGTAATAAATGGAGCTAAAGTTTTAATTGAAGGAGGAGATCCTGGACATCCTAGAATAAATCACAACACATTATCCTCGTTTAATAGTATAATTGGAAGAGAAGTATTTACTCTAACCCACCTAGGTGGGTCTGGTAGAACTAGTATATCAACCTTAGAGATATTACCACAAGTATTATGATTAACTTATTTAACATACCTAACCATCAGATAAATACATCAGATTTTAATCACTACTTACATGGTGATATATGTAAAGAATTCGAAAATAATTTTTGCGAGTATGTTGGAGCTAAATACTCGTGCACGGTAAACAGTGCTACTAGCGCAATATATCTAGCTTTACTAGATAAAAATACAACAGTCAATGTTCCAAGCATGATACCACCCGTTGTATGTAACGCAATACTTACATCAGGTAACAAACTAAACTTTACAGATGATACAGATTGGGTAGGTAATTCATATATTCTACACGAATTTGAAGATTATAAGATAATTGACTCAGCTCAAAAAGTAGATAGTAACCAATTTGTTAAAGAAGCAAATGATGGAGATTTAATGATATTTAGCTTCTACCCAACCAAACCTATAGGTAGTTCTGATGGTGGTATAGTTGTATCAAATGATTACGAAAAGATCAGATGGTTCAAGGAAGCAACTATGAATGGTATGACGTATGCTCATAACAACTGGGATAGAACAATTAAATTTCCAGGGTACAAAATGTATATGAATTCAATTCAATGCTATATTGCAAATGAAAATCTAAAACTATTAGATTTTAAGAAAATGAAACTTAGTAGTATCAGGGAGAAGTATAATAAAGCTTTTGGCTATAATAATACTTCAGATCACCTATATAGAATTGAAGTTAGTAATAGAGATGAATTTATAAAAAACATGCGTGGACAGTCAATTATATGTGGTGTACATTATGATGCATTACATGAGAATAAAGTATATGGAGCAGTATCAGAGGAGCATGAAAATTCATCTAGAATATCTAGACGAACAGTTAGTATTCCGTACCATGAAGCGTTAGATATTAATGGGCAGGTAGAATTTATAATTAAAAACGTTAAGAGATACTCAAATGGAACAATCTAGCATACAAAGGTTAGCAGTAGTAATACCGGGGTGGCACTATAGTGTACAATTTTATGATGCTATAATGGCGCAAACTACACCTGAAGGTTGGGAAATAGATTATTTCATTATAGGACATAGGATGCCTGAAGATGTAGAAACTATAGTAGAGAAGGAAGCTGCTAGAAATTATACAGGTACTGATATTTTGAAATTAATTGACAAAGACCTCTACCATACACCAGTAACATTAGATCAACTAACATCTGCAGGGTGGAAATTCACGTTGGAAGAGAATTGTTCAGGAGAATCAGCATTTAATCAATGGAGGGATCGGTATACAGGGGATTATGATATGTATTTTATATCTGATGAGGATAATTACATATTATCAACTAATCTGTTTACTGATGTGTTAGAGAATAAAATCGATCTATATCGGTTAAAATTAGACACGCTTAATGATAAAGGAGATAGATGTGATTGTTTCTTAGATAGTACAAGAGCAGATTGGTTATTTTTAGATAATGGCTGGCACCATCACCGTATATATCCTAGAATTTCTTTTGGATTTTATACTAAAGAGTTAATGGATATGTTTGGCGGTAATACAAAGTTTATGTTTGAAGGTATGATGACGCGAGCTGGTGAAAAATCATCACCAGTCGGTATAATGGAGCTTAATGATTGGAATAATGCACCTGGTAGATTTCTTAATTTTTTACAAGATAATAATCTTTTAAGTAAAGTAGCATACCTCTCTAATACTAAACGAGTTAGTAATTATTGCTTAGAAGGTGAGCGTGGATTAATCAGCAACTCAGGTGGAGGTGGTCAAGAGCGTTACCGTGCACACGCTATAGAGCAATTACATAGATCAGGTGTAGCTAGTGAAGGGAGTAGAGTATAATGATACCACATCCTGAATATTCACCTATTGATATTGATTACTTTTTAAGTATGGAGCTCGCTAATGGAGGAGGTGGTAAAGAGGTAATAACTCAGAATGGTACATTGATAACAGTAGCAGATATAGTTAATTTTTTTACTGATAGTGATAATATACATAAAGTTAATTCAACGTTACAGCCTACCACATGGCAATATTTTAATTGCATGGTAGCTGAGTTTAAACATGGAGTAGAATCTCATCATGATTTAGGTTGGGAGAATATGACTACAGCATACTATAACAGCTTGAATCATATGTCTGACTCTGAAATATGTCTATTCCTACGAGATAATCCAGTCGAATTCGATAACGGTTATATAAGGCATAATTACCACAGAGCTTGTGCTATGATTGGTAGACTTATTAGTGGTAAACCATATATACCGTTTTATATGAAAACATCGCAAATATATGCTGAACCTAGAGCTCGTGATAATAAGCATCGAATTAAACCGTTGACTGAGAGTGTGAGTGGTATTAGTGAAGTACTTAAACTTGGGATACCAGCTTCAGACTTTACTGTAACACAGAGTGGTATATTAGCTCTAATGGGTATACGAAAAAATGATGATATTGATATAATTATCAGCTCAAGAATTAGAGATACATTATTTAATGGGTATTCTAATTTTATAAAATTACCTGGAGATGTTGAAATATTCGAACCAAATAGAGGTAAATTTCTAAATGTAGATGGTGAGAGTGATGATGATCTAATTGCTAATCATAGTATAGTGGTAGAAGGTATACGGTTTTTACATCCTAAATTCTATTTTAGTAGAAAGAGGGTAGATCGTGAAAAGGATAAAAAGGATTGGGAAGGAATTATTAGGTTTTTTGAATTAGAAAGATTTAAAGGATTTCCTTACAACAGTATTAATTTAGAACAGTGGGGACATAAATGGGTATTAGAACACATGCAATAACATTCATCCATAAAGTATTAGATTCAACATTTAATACCTTAGATGACAAACATATGATCGAGATGGGTAATATGTACATACGGAACGACGCTATACAGTGGATACAAGCTAATAAATTTGAATTAGATGGGTTTACTAAATTAGATATGGGTATGATATCAAAAGAGTATTTCACTGCATTAGGGTGCAAACATACATCGATTGACTTAAATATGAAGGAAGGAGCTCTTGCTATAGATCTTAGAAAATCTATAAAAGAGAATGATACACATAATTTAACTAACTCAGCTGATATTATATTAGATAGCGGAACATCAGAGCACGTAGAATATCAGTATATGAATTGGAAAAATCTCTATGATATCACGAAAGTAGGTGGTGTATTTTTACATGTTTTACCTAAAGTTGGGTATTGGGAAAATCACTGTGAGTACAAATATAATATTGATTACTTCGAACAACTTGCAAAAGCTAATGAGTATGAAATTATTGAAATATCTAACAGTTATGCGGATAAAGATATATGTGCTGCAATGAGGAAAGTTAATAATAATGGATTTATGAACGAAAGTGAGTTTAATGAATTACCTATACATGTATGTACTCCTGAAGGTAAACCAGTATTAAATGATAGAGCTTTATATCCATGGGCATACAGTAAATGAAGAATATAGTATTCATACCAAATATACAGGTTGGTGACGGTAGTAGATCACAATCATATCAATACTCTATCAACAGCTGGAAGTATTTTTGTGATAAACATGATTGTGAATTAATTGTATGGGAAGATTTATTATATCCTATCGAGCATATGAAGATTACGTGGCAACGATATTATTTATTTGATATACTAGAAAGTAACAATATAGATTACGATCAGATTTTAATGGTAGACGCAGATACAATCGTTCACCCTAACTGTCCTAACTTCTTTGAAGAGACTGATCATAAGTATAGTGGTGTAATGAATGATGGTTGCTATGAGTGGGTAACGCGGAGTATACGTGATTTTAATAAAGAGCTATTCCCTGAAGTTTCACCCCCATTACCGTCAAGTTATATTAACGGAGGGTTTCAAGTAGTTAATAAAAAGCATAAGAAATTCTTTTCAAGTATGAAGGAGTTCTACTCTAAGAATACAGATAAAATACAGTATGCTATTGATAAAATTAAAGCTGGTACAGATCAAACTATAGTAAACTATATGCTTAAGATTAACAATGTAGATGTGAACATATTACCTGCGTGTTACAATCTACAAGACTTATTTAGAAAAAATTTATTACACATACCAGGTCACAGTTGGTGGCCTGATACGTTAGAGGGATTATACAGTGCAGGATGGGTGTACCATTTTAATGCTATACCGCAGAATGATAGGCATGCAAATTATTGGTTAGAGCGAACATATAAGGAGTTATATACATGAAGATAGCATTTTTTACAGAAGGACAAGCATTTGGTAAAGTACCACGTGATTATAGTAATATGAGAACGGATATGGCGTGGATCTGCGCTTCAGGAGCTACCCGTATACCATACTACGAAACTAAAAATCTTAAAGAAAAATTTGATCTAGGAATTTGTATTATACCAAAACGGTTAGATTTATCACACGCAAATTTTGCTCTAGAGCAATCTGATATTCCACGGATAAAGCAAATGTGTACTAAAGTAGTATCAATGCAAGAGGGCCCACATTGGTACTTTCAGGATTATTCATTAGAACAACAGATATGGTATTACAATCTGTTACAAGAGATGGACGAGCTATTTGTACATAATGAAATGGATGCTACATACTTTAAAGGGTTAACAGGTAAGCGATGTAAAGTAATGCGTACCTTACTTATCGAAGATTCTTTAAATGATATACCTAAAAACGGTACAGGTACAGGTGTTATGATTGGCGGTAATTTCTGTCAATGGTATGGGGGGTTTGACTCGTATATAGTTGCACAGGAATTTAATGATGAAGTATGTGTACCTAGTATGGGAAGAAAAATTGCTGGTGAAGAGGAGATGGAGAATTTAACTCACCTACCTTACTTAACCTGGAGCAACTGGATGGCGGAGTTAAGTAAACGTAAATATGCTGTACATCTAATGCGCACACAAGCAGCAGGTACATTTGCTCTTAACTGTGCGTATTTTGGTATACCATGTATAGGGTATAAAGGTCTAGATACGCAAGAGTTATGTCACCCTTTAACTACAGTTAAGGTAGGTGATTTGGAGCATGCAAAAGAAATAGCAAACAAGCTTAAAAACGTACCTGAGTTTTATAAATTATGCTCAGAAACAGCTCGCAAACGTTATAATTTAGAATATAAGGAAGACATATGGTTAGCAAGATTCAACTCAATGATGTAAATTTTGACGCTTTCGAATGCGTTAAAGACAAGTATAATAGAATGGTTGATGGTATAAGTCATGGTAGAGCAATTTACTTTGATCCACAAGCTCAATTATATTATAAAATATTCCACCCTGATTATTGTCGTATAGATAATTTTCGTAAAGCTATTAACACAAATTTCTTTGACGGATTATCCCCAGCATTAACAGGATTAATATACGACTCAGATACGTTAGTAGGGTATGTTACAAAAGCAGGTCCACTATTATCTGCAAATGAGTTTGATTATCACTTGATTCCTCAAGATTTTTTTCGTATATTAAAGAATAGAATTAAAGAGAGTGGTATGTTCTTTTATGATTTAGTACCACACAACATTATTCTTATAGATGGAGAGCCTAGTCTTATCGATTTAGAAAGTGTATATGACCTAAGTGAATATAATAACCTTTCAAAACATAATGCTACAGTTAAGCCAGTCGAATTAGATGAATATATAAACGAGATACAGAGTATAATACCAATGAAAATAAGTTTAATACAACCAGGAAGAAACAATCTTAAGTACCTTAAATGGTCTTACGATTCAATAAGAAAAAATCAAGGTAAACATGAAGTAGAAATTTGCGTAGCAGATGATGCTTCAACAGATGGTACATGGAAATGGTGTTTAGAGATGATGCATGAAGATCCTAATTTTAAAGCAATTAGAAACGAAGGACCAGAACGGTTAGGTCATACAATACTATATGATAGGTTAGTTAATGATGTAGCTACTCATGATATATGTATGATTTACCATGCTGATATGTATCTATGTCCTAATGCTTTAGATTATGTAAAAGAGTTGATTAGCCCTAAGAGAATTGTATCTCTGACAAGGATAGAACCTCCGTTACATCCACCAGGACCAGAAAAAATATTACAAGATTTTGGAATAGAGCCTGAAGAGTTTGATGAAGATGCATTATTCGCGTATCTACAAGCAACAGATATCGAGCGAGAGCATAAGACAACTGAAGGTATATTTGCACCGTGGGCGTTTTACAAAA
>Ga0307995_1001569_pt1 | contig 14122 bp, 5 predicted proteins | sample EllFjometagen262_FD_203132 | JGI IMG/M metagenome (GOLD analysis project Ga0307995, IMG submission 203132) | Marine microbial communities from Ellis Fjord, Antarctic Ocean - #262 | ecosystem: Environmental > Aquatic > Marine > Unclassified | place: Southern Ocean | collected 2014-11-02
GTGCACGTCTAAATCGATGTAGTGTTTTGATGGCACTAGATGAGGCAAAGAAGGCATTGGATGACTCAGAAATACTCTTAGATTTGGCACCAAGTTTGGTTTTAGCACGATTGCGAAGAGCAGAATCGTCCATGATGCTCGGAGAGTGGGAGCCGGCAAGAGACGATCTCAAAATAGTTCTAGAAAATGCACCTCATCACCATCATGCGCTTACACAACTCGCATCATGTCATATGGCTTTGAAGAGGCCAGAAAGAGCAGAAGCGCCGTTGAATGAAGCGCTTAGATTGGTTCCTAACCACGCACCTGCTTGGCACCAACGCGGCCTCCTATACCTCGACTGGGGCAGGGAAGAAGCGGCGTTATCAGACTTTGAAGCGGCAGTTCGTTCCGATTCTCAGCACCTGGACGCACGGTTACATATCGCCGCATTACATCATGAAGCACAACGCCTTGACCAGGCCAGTACAGCGTGGAAGAGTGTACTTGCAATCGATGCAGACTGTCAAGTCGCACGTACTCGTTTAGATGAATGTGAAATCGCCCAAATGACTACTTCCAACTGATAGCGTTTGAAGCGAAGTGATTTGAACAAGGCCCTATCTGGGGCTGTTATGAGCCTAAGCATATCTGATATAGCGCCGAGTTTCAATCTTAAAAATGCAAATCCAAAGCATGGGGGAGAAACGGTTTCTCTTGAGCAAGCCAAAGGAGAGAATGGTATTGTAGTTGTTTTTGAATGCAATCATTGCCCATATGTCGTTGCCAGTTTTTCAAGAATGGATGCTATGGCTGAATACTGTGCTAGTGTAGGAATCGGTTATGTTGGAATCAATTCTAATGATGCAAATAATTACCCAGACGACTCCTTTGAAAACATGGGTAAGAGAGCGAATAAGGGATTGCCATACCCATATCTGTATGATGAAACACAACAGGTTGCACAACATTATGGGGCCAAGCGTACACCTGAATTTTTCTTATTCAATTCACAACTTGAACTAGTCTATCAAGGAAGAATGGACGATTCCCCTCGCAACCCTACAGAAGTCACAACATCTGAGTTATCAGATGCGATAACAGCAATACTAGCCGGCAAAACACCGGATGTAGTTGAAACAGATTCAATTGGTTGTTCAGTAAAATGGAAGATGTGAGCGCAGATATATTTTAATAAAAAAGCGCAAATAGAACGTTTCGATTTATCGAATATATTCTAGGACTGCGGCAGAACTTATGGGCCATTCGGTGGATATTGCTGCTGCATTGGTTGTTGTTGATACTGTTGTTGCATTGGTTGTTGTGGTTTTTGGTGCCCCTGTTGCATCGGCTGCTGTTGATACTGTTGCTGCATAGGTTGTTGTGGTTGTTGATGCCCCTGTTGCATCGGCTGTTGTTGATACTGCTGTTGCATTGGTTGCTGAATCATAACATGTTGGGCGCCACCCTTACCTTTCTGATTGAATGCCATGACAATTCCAACCACAAGACCAATTATTCCGATGCAGCATAATCCGCCGCCACCGAAAAACAATAATCCACCCTCATCCAAATAAATACTATCACTAACGATGATTATTTCGTGATTTGCAGTTACAGATAATTCTCCATCTAAATCCGTTTCCATAACACCGATCGCTCGCCATCCAACTTCATCAAAATCCTTATCACATTCTGAGGTGAAAAATTCTGTCGAGCCGTCTGTGATTGAAACCATAGTTTCAGCACATCTGTTATGGTCATCTACAAGTATTGTATAAGTCTCATATTCCTCCACTGAAACTGACCCTGAAGTGCCCTGGAAAATAGCACTACCTTCGACATCAATGTCACCAATATCTGCCGCTCCAAAACCAATCATCAGTATAGAAATCACAACGACCAATCCAGATCCAATCATAATAACCAAAGGTGTTTTTGACATAGTTAATCCATAGAATATGCCCCTATTAAACTTCTCCCGGCAACCATATTTCTCAAACTCTAAACAAATTACTGTTATTTCGTATTTTCATCCAAAATCTACAACAAGTCCCGGCTGCCCGTTGCAGATTGGTCAAATGGGTATAGTAGGCGAGTTCTGGCAACAAGTGGACAGTTTGGCAAGTCCCGTTATAGGGGGGTTGCTAATCCCCATCGCCATTTTTTTGCTACTATTCGGTTCAAAACACATCAAAGTATTTTCATTCTCTATCGGTTGCGTAATAGGTTTTTTGTCCAGTTCAATGGCATATGCCCAAATAGAGGATTCCTGGGAGATATCTGCTGGTAATTTCACATTGATTGCGACAATTGTTTGTGGGGTATGGATATCAAGACTCGTCGGTTTAGTATCGTTTGCAGTGACAATCTTGACTTCACTCTATGTGATGTTTGGGTTAATGGATGTATTAGAAAGCAATGGATATGATTTAGAATTAGAATTACTAGGTGGGGGATTATTCCTTCTCTCTTATTTTATGAATCGTTTTTTGAGAAAGAATGTCTATGTTTTCGGGACTGCAGCATTGGGGGCGTTAATGGCGATATACAGCTTCTCAATGCTTCTCGGGTACACACCATCCGAGGTCAACTTGGATGGATTGATACTACAAATCGGCGTCTTTATGCTATTCATAAGTTCGCTTATATTCCAACTATATCACATCAGAAAAAAGAAAAAAGAGGAAGAGGATGAAGAACTGAGGACAGTACCAAAATATCTCGAAAAAAATGACTAGGGTAGGGCTATCCGCAAGACCAGCGGGCCGATATTGTTTATTTTTATACAAAGTAAAATTATTCTACAATTTTTTCAATGTTGCAACTTTCTCCATTATGCCCCCACTTCAGCACGCCAGGATTATCTTTATCAATATTGAAATCCTTGGTAGTAAACTCATTTCCCCATTTAGAGTGAGGGGGGTCAAATAGCAATACAATTCGTGTACTATATGTTCCAAAAGATCCTACGCCAGCCTTCGCACGCGTTCCATCGACTAGCACATCGTGCATTATCGGCGCTTCGGGATTTGGATTTTCGTCAAATCCATGGTTATCATTCTCTACGACCAAGGATGCTTCAGTTGCAGGTTCGGTTTTATTGTTGGGTTTTAAGGCCATGAGGCTGTATAACGTCAACCCTATTTTAAATATTATCATTTTTATAAACAACAAAGCAAACCTGAAAATCAATACTAATTACTATTTATTAGTAGAGCATCGCAATGCCATGGCATCCTGCACCCGTTTATGGATTCCAATAATTCTCTCACTATTGATGGTTTTACTTTCACAGAACCCCTATGCTAGTTATAGGGGGCAAAATGAGATTGAAATCATCGGCGATCAAGAAATCGACTTTTCATCATCCTCTCTCAATATAAGTTCTCAGTACTATCCCGAAACCTTTGTCGATGATGCTTCATTTTTCAATAGTGTTAGGGCAGAATCTATCGCGGTTGGCATGTACAATAGTTGCATAGTTTATGACGATCAATCAATGTCTTGTGCGGGATATAATTTGTATGGCGAGTTAGGGATCGGATATCAAACACCAGCTCCATATTACGAGACAGAACACATCAAGGTAAACTTTCCCGAAGGTGTGAAAATTGCAAAGGCAGCATCTGGATATTCTTCAAATTGTGCAATTGATACTGAAGGAATGCTATGGTGTTGGGGCCACAACACATATGGCCAAGCAGGCTCAGGTAGTACTGAAACTTACTTGGATTCACCCGCAAGAGCACTAATTGATTCAAATGAAACAATTGTTGATGTCGCTCTAGGATACCAGTACAAATGTGCATTGACATTATCGCAGCAAATCTACTGCTGGGGAAACAATAATTATGGCCAACTCCATTTCAGCAGCAGTGATGTTTCAGAAAAAACAGTGCCTACGAAAATTGATATTCCAAATGGAATAAACCCAGTTAGTATCAGTTCTAAACAATCTCATACTTGCATACTTAATGATAATGGCGCAACATATTGCTGGGGATACAACAACTATGGTCAACTAGGGGATGGGACTACAACCAATCGGGATAAGATGGTGCAAGTATTATTGCCCTTTTCAGATTCTGCCATTTCTGTAAAAGTAGGAGTTGGGCATTCTTGCGCATTACTAACGAGTGGAGATTTAAAATGCTGGGGATCGAATAATTTTGCCCAGATTGGAACGAAATCAAACGTTCCCGCCACATACCTCTATCCGACATCCGTAATTGATTTGCCAATCGAGCCAATCGATTTTGATTTAGGTCAATATCATACTTGTGCTTTATTGAAAACTCAAACTGTTATATGTTGGGGATACAATGTACAGGGGCAATTAGGAGATGGTACTACGAGTTGGACAGCAGCGGCCCCAAACCATCACAGTGTAAATTTAAATTATAACAGTAATGAATTTTACAATTCAGTAAGTATCGAACTTGGATTTCTAACCACCTGTAGTATATTTGAATCTGGAAGAGTTGGATGTTGGGGCCACAATGCTTTGGGTAATTTCGGCGATGGAACAGCATCCAATAGGCCGGGCCCATCTCTTAACAAAATCACGATAGGCGAAGAATCCACATCACTTCTCTTCCCCCAATCTAAATCTCTGAGAAAATCTCCTTATGTCGATGGCATGAATTTTTCAGTATCCATCTCCCCACAATTACCGAGCGGATTTGTGCTAGATTCGACAACTGGTGCTATCAGCCATGATGGAACCGGAAACTTGACCACGACGTATCATAATCTAACATTCATTGCTGGTAATGACCAAGTTATTTCTCCAATCACAATTGTTGTGAAAAATTCACTACCTTATCCGGGGCGAATCGCTTCGTATCTCGGAGGAGTTATTCTATCTGCCGATAATTCAATTTCAGATATAACGTCATTAAGTTCAACTAAAGATCACGCATGTATCAACCAAAAGAGTGGCAAAATTCTATGCTGGGGAGATGGTCTAAACGGTAAATTGGGAACTGGTAGTACTAGTGATGAATCAACTCCTGTGCCTACTAGCAGCTCTAATGCTTATAATGAAATAAAAGACACATATTCTGTTGTTACAGCCACCTCACATACCTGTTCCCTTACAAATTCTGGGAAAGTATATTGTTGGGGGGAGGGAGATGATTCACGTTTGGGTCAAGGCAGCACTGCCGACTCTAATTCTCCAGTGAAAGTGTCATTTTCAGAGCATAGAGCAGTCGAAATGATCGCTACACATGATGCGCATAATTGTGCAATCGTAGATGATGGAACAGTCCACTGTTGGGGCAAAAATGCAGATGGGCAAATCGGCGAGGGTAGCCAATCAACTTGGTTTGGCAATCCTACAAAAGTAATTGGCCTAGGAGATAGCATGGCCTCTGCCATATCTGTTGGAGATGGATTTAGCTGTGCTGTATTAGATAACGGCTCGACATATTGTTGGGGAAAAAATAATTTAGGACAGTTAGGAGATGGGACTAATACAGATTCAACTCAACCCGGGATGCCAACAATAATGCCTTGGACAACTTCGGCAGTAACAATTAGTTCAGGCAAATCCCATTCATGTGCAATATTGGTCAACGGGCAAGTTGCTTGTTGGGGGTGGAACTCTTACGGCCAATTAGGCGACGATACTCTTGTCGATAGATCGACTCCAGTTATAGCTCAATTACCTTCATCAAAAGATGCAGTAATGATTGATGTAGGAATCTCCCATACATGTGCAGTAATGGACGATGGCTCAATGTATTGCTGGGGCCTAAATGCCAATGGTCAACTTGGAGATGGCACTACCGCATTCAAAAAAGTACCAACTCAATCACAATTGCCACCAGGGAAATCAGCAGTAATTATATCCGCAGGGGAATCGCACACATGTGTACTGGCAAATGATTCTGCGGTTTACTGCGTAGGTTCAAATTCCGAGGGCCAATTAGGCGACTCAACTACAATAGGCAGAACTAGTTTAGTTGAAGTTGCATGGAATCAAAATAATTCAATTTCAAATGTTTACTATTCATCCGGATATTCAGCAAATCATCAATTGCTTGTATCGGGATGGGGGTCTTTTAACTTCTCATCATCACAGTTACCAACTGGTTTTACGCTTGATAACCAATTAGGAATAATCGAGTATGATGGAATTCAAAACCTTGGTCAAAATACGATATCAGTATCCGTAACCAATGGAACTTCATCAAAATCGGTATCTCTGTCCATAGGCGTCTTCGAGTTCAATAAATTAGAAGGAAGAATCGATTCCTTCGCAATTGATGCTGGTTTCGGCTCAATTGATAGCAAAGATGCTATTTCTATTAATGCTGGCTACGAACATAGTTGCCTAGTAACCGATGAGTATAGAATGAAATGTTGGGGCATTAACACACAAGGGGAGGCAGGAGTCGGTCACGGAAGTACTGTTACAAGTCCTACTTATGTGAATGACAACAACATGAAATCAACCAAAAGCATGGACGTTGGAACATACCATGTTTGTTCAATAGATAATGAAAGTCAACTTTGGTGTTGGGGGTACAATGCACAGGGCCAACTTGGAGATGGCACTGTTTCCCTCAAGAATACACCAAACCGAGTTTCTGAATTGTCACAAGGTGTCTTACAAGTTAGTACGAGTGCCTATCACACATGTGCATTAACAATTGATCTGAAGGTATATTGCTGGGGCTACAATAATTATGGCCAATCCGGTTCTAGTGTTACAACCAATCAACTACTGCCAAACCAGATAACTGGATTAGGTAACTCTAGACCGACTATGGTTTCTACCGGCCGAGATATGGCGTGTATATTATTGGAGAATGGTACAATTGGTTGCATTGGAAGTGCAGGACTTGGGCAAATGGGTGATGGCTCAATAAATGAAACACATAATTCAATCCGTTGGCCAATACTCCCACAGGGTCGAACTGTAATTTCTTTAGATGTAGGGTGGAATCATGCGTGTGCAATTCTTGATGACTTCAGCCTATATTGTTGGGGCGAGAACAATGTTGGACAAATAGGGAATGGGAGTACAACTAACGTTCTAACTCCAACTAAAATTATTGATTCTTCTTATCAGGTAGTGGGGGTCACTGCATCAGATGGGGGCACGTGCGCATGGTTAAGAAATGGTTCAGCATTATGTTGGGGGTATAACGGCTACGGCCAATTAGGTAATGGAAATAGCACCGCAATGCTCACTCCCGTTTGGGTAAAGGAACACATTTTAAATTCGGAAATAAAAATTATCTATATCGATAAAAGTTACCACCAAACCTGTGCTCAATATGACAATGGGGCTTTGAGTTGTTGGGGCAAGGGAACAACATACTACGGCCTAGGTGATATATCCCAGACAAGTAGAAACCGTCCCTCAACTTTCGTTTCTCCAGCGACTGAAAATTCGGGGACTGAAACATTACAAAACAGTGTAAACTTTGTTGAAGGGTATACTCAACAAAAATCATTACAGTTTAGGGGATGGAATGCTAATGTATTATTTAGTGGGACATTACCTTCGGGGCTGACATTTAATTCAACATCCAATGTAATGTCTTATGATGGCTCAACATTTGCACCAGGAAGTTTCAACTTACAAGTTTTTGATGACTTTGGTTCAAACAATATTAGCATTCAATACAGTGTCATCAAAATAATTTCACAAGAAGGGCGTATCGTAGAACCATGGCTCGTAAATGGTTCAGCGAGTTCTTCTTATGCTAAATCACAAATTTCAACGATCAGCTCTGAAGGCTCTCATAATTGTATGATAAATTCATTGAATGAACTAACTTGTTGGGGTTTAGGAACAAGTGGTCAACTTGGTTCTGGCGCTTCAAATTATAACTATCCCAAAGAAATAAACAATGCCTATGGTTATGCTGACTTGAATTTCTCAACCATTTCAACAGGAGGGACGCATACCTGTGCTCTCGACGATGATAATAAATTACTTTGTTGGGGTTCTAGGGTAAATTATCGATTGGGAGACAATGGGGCCTCATCACATGTGTCATATCCTACCAGATATACTGGCACATCAGAAATTTACGATCGACCATTGGCTGCAATCTCTGCAGGTGGTACTCATACATGCACTATTCGAATGGATACTTCCACATGGTGCTGGGGATTAGGAAATTATGGACAAATAGGGGATGGAACAATTTATGGAGGCGGCACAATGCCTAAACAAGTTCAATTTGAAAATAATTTGACTGTAATTAGTATATCTACAGGCTATTTTCACACCTGTGCTATTATGTCAGATGACTCAATATACTGTTGGGGATTTAACGACCAAGGGCAATTGGGAATTGGAAATAATACCAACCAACCTCTGCCTACTAAGGTTCTACTTCCAGCCGGAAGAACTGCATTGGCAATATCATTAGGCTTCGCGCAGACTTGCGCAATTCTAGATGATTATTCTATCAACTGTTGGGGTAACAACGACAATGGCCAAATTGGAGATGGAACTACCGATGACAGAAATTCACCATCAGCTGTAATATTGTCGGGTATTAATGACCCAATACAAATTGCTGTTGGATACGACTCAACTTGTGCTTTGTTTGATGATGGCTCGATACAATGTTGGGGGAATAATAACTACGGCCAATTAGGTATAGGTAGTACTACGCAATCTGAATCACCCAAAACCTTGAATTCCATTTCACACCTTGAAGCAACTTCCATCCAGGTAGGTAACTTCTTTGCTTGTGCATTATTCCATGATGGTGCACCAAGATGTTGGGGTTTGGGGGCATCTGGGCAATTAGGTACTGGATTGAATGGAAATAGTAACTCACCACAGTTAGTGAAGGGTTACAAAGAAGGAATGAACGAAGCGTATCGTTTTATCCAAGGTACAGAAATTTCAATACCAATACATGTTGCAGGTTGGGATTATACATCAAATATTTCTGGAAACCTCTCCGCGGGAATTGAATGGAATAATATCACTAATTCCCTAGAGTTAAATTATCTCCTTCCAATAGGAAACCATAGTGCTTCAATCACTTTTTCAACAGGAATTTACAGCACTACAGTTACTGTAGATTTTGAAATTATAGAAAGAATAGACCAATGGAGTGACAGAGTTGCATCGCATACTCACGGAATGGCAATCGTTGACGATATAGAATCGCATATTCCCGTAGATTTAGATCTTGGAGGAAGCCATTCATGCTACATCTCATTGAATAATTTCAATTATTGTCAAGGCGATAATACATATGGTCAACAAGGGGATAATACTGTAACTGCAAGGTCAACTCCGAACAAAATTCTCCTATTCGAGAAGCCATTAACCTCAATTTCTACGGGTTCCCAGCATACCTGTGGAATTGATTATGATGGGTCATTGTATTGTTGGGGTTACAATGCTCTAGGAGGGGTCGGAGTTGGAACTACCACTGCAACTTATACCGGCCGACAAGAAGTTACTGTCGAAGCCAATGGTTTAGAAAACAATAGGGCATTACAGGTGAGTGTAGGTACTTATCACACGTGTTCAATTTTCGATGATTTACAATTGTATTGCTGGGGATATAACAATTATGGTCAATTAGGAATTGATTCCGTAACTCAGCAAAATAGGCCTCAGATTGTGAACATGCCAGATAACCAAAGAGTCACTGACATTTCTAATGGACAGGGTCACACATGTGCTATTGTAAATAATGGATCTGTTTACTGTTGGGGGTACAATTACTATGGGCAATTAGGCGATAACACGACGGCAAATAGTCAAGTTCCGGTTTATACACAATTACCCCAGGGACGTACTGCTCTTGCAATTTCATTGGGCCAACATCATTCTTGTGCTATTTTAGATAATAATTCGATTTACTGTTGGGGGTACAACAACTTCGGCCAACTCGGAGTTGATGCAACGAGTTCTTCGCCATTGCCAGCGTTTGTAAATATGCCAATCGGTTCAGTACCTGTACAACTTTCCTTAGGCCTAGACTTTACTTGTACTGTATTAAATAATGGCTCTGCATATTGTTGGGGATACAATGCCCAAAATCAAGTTGAAGGACCTGTTGATAATGCCCAACCAAATAATTTAATCAGTCCTCTGTATCTTAATCTCAAAACTAATTATAAAATCATATCAATCAGCAGTGGTGCTGCACATGCATGTGCAATTATTGAAAATGGAGAAATAACCTGTTGGGGCCAGAATAGCTACGGTGTGAGGCTGGTACTCAATGAAGGAAATAACCCGGACCAATTACGCTATGTAATCTCAGAAGAATCCTCAAAGCGGGCATATCCAATGGGGTGGGGAATCAATAGTTATTCAATATCAAACTTACCAAGTGGAATCTCATACAATGAATCCATTTTAGAAATTTCATCTAATGCAAGTCAAAGTGGAATATTTGATTGGAATATAATTACATTAGACGGTTTTAATCAAGGTTCAATTATTTATCAAGGGGTGAATATTGATCGTAAGCAAGGTGCCAAACCAGCCTGGACAAACAGTATCTCTTATACAGATTCAGATTCGGAATTGCCGATGATGTTCGTAGATGCAAATTATCAGCACGCCTGTGGAATCAAGCAAGGCGGGGGATTATTTTGTTGGGGATTAAACGAACAAGGCCAACTTGGGGATGGGACATTAACTAGGAGATTAAGGCCGACTGTCGTTCGATTTGATGGAGATGCACCAATTGTAAAACAAGTATCAACTGGATATTCAAATACTTGTATTGTTACTGAAAATAATCGGGTCATGTGCTGGGGCGATGGTTCACAAGGGCAAATTGGAATAGGCTCCCATTCAAGCGATGCATATCTTTTTGATGAAGTAAGGCCACAAGAGGTTCTGCTTCCATGGTCGAGTAATGCGACAATGGTTACCACTGCCAAACAATTCGCATGTGCATTAATGGATGATGGTTCGGTCATGTGCTGGGGGAGAAATAATTACGGCCAATTAGGAAGCGGTTCAACTTCGCCTGCATTTTCAGGACTTCCTTTGGAAGTTAAGTTGCCACTAGGGCGATTTGCACTTTCCATTGATGCCTTTGAAGACCATAGTTGCGCGGTGCTGGATGATGGCAATATGTATTGTTGGGGTTACAAGAAATATGGAAATATGGGGACTGGTGATTTGCCAACAAGCACTGCGGCATATACACCAACTCCCGTGTCAGTGCACCTTCCTGGGGGAAAACGCGTATCGCTGATGGCTGTTGGAGATGCTCATAGTTGCGCGGTAATGACCGATGATACGCTTTGGTGTTGGGGGAGAAATTACTATGGTGAAATCGGTGATGGATCCATTTCCTCTAGTTCACAAACCAGGACGATACCATCCCAAGTTGATGTTCAACACTATTCACCGATTGTTGCACTTAGTGCAGGATACGGTTCTACATGTTCTTTGCATGATGATGGAACATTGAATTGCTGGGGGAGAAATAATTACGGCCAAGTGGGGGATGGCTTGAGTAACGATCAATCATCACCTACTACCATCCATCTCGAAGGTGGAAATGATGCAACATGGATTACATTGGGTCGGTACTTTGCATGCGCCTCCGCCAGTGATGGCTCAGCACAGTGTTGGGGGGACAATGATTATGGAAAACTTGGAGATGGGGGTACGGAACAACGTTCTTCAGCTGGAAGAATCGATATGGACTTGCCAAGTACTGCTTTTATTCTAACTTATATTGAAGGTGAAATTACCCAAAACCAAAACTATGTTGCGGGCTGGAACTATACTTTCTCGGTTTCACCCCCTTTACCACTAGGATTCGAACTTGATTTCTCTACTGGAACAATTTCTTCTACCGGAAATTCTACATTCGGTGTAACTAGGCATAATATTTCGGCCATAGCTGGACCTTATACTGCAACTGTAGAGGTGACTTTAGCGGTAATCAGAGATACTGATGGAGATGGAATTCCTGATTCTGAAGATTATGATGATGATGATGATGGCAATCTAGACAGCCTTGATAATTGTCCTAGCCAAGCAGGTACTTCGTCACTAGGCGGGTATATCGGATGCCCAGATTCAGATGGAGATGGGTGGGCGGATTTAATCGACCCGTTCGATGATGACATTACTCAATGGAAAGACACTGATGGCGACGGATATGGCGACAATCCCATCGGTACAGCCCCGGATATCTGGATTCTTGATCCATCTCAGTGGTTCGATGGCGATGGTGATGGTTTCGGTGACAATGAGTTTGGGACCAAGGGTGACTCATGTCCAACAATCGAAGGATACAGTATTATTGATAGATACGGGTGCTTAGATTCAGATTCAGATGGCTGGTCTGATTTTGGCGACCCTTTCCCATTAAATACATCACAGTGGATTGACCGCGATGGTGATGGATGGGGCGATAACCAAAGCGAAGGTGCTGAATTAATCGATTTATTCCCAGCTGATGGAACTCAATGGGCTGACTTTGATGGAGACGGCCATGGTGACAACAAATACGGCACCGAAGGGGATTGGTTCCCCAATAACCCGGATAGATGGGCGGATACAGACCGAGATGGAACATCAGATGAAGATGACGCATTCGTCAACGATGCCACACAATCCACAGATAGAGATGGTGATTTGTATGGAGACGATCCTCTTGGCAATAGGGCAGATGAATTCCCAGACGACCCTACGGAATGGAAAGATACTGATGGTGACGGAATAGGAAATAACGCTGATGCATTCCCATTTGATCCAACTCAAACAACAGATGGTGATGGAGATGGATATGGGGATAACCCGCTAGGTTCCGGAGCTGATTTGTTCCCAGATAATCCCACTCAATGGAAAGATAGTGACTCGGATGGACTAGGTGATAACTTGACTGGAACTGATGCGGACCCGTATCTTAATGACTTTGATAATGACGGATACAATGACAGTATAGATATCTTACCTAGTTTCTACTCACCTGGGGATTTAGACAATGATGGGAAACTGGATGAGAATGATTGGGCCCCTGCGGATTACCGTGAATGGGCAGACTTCGATGGTGATGGCAAAGGGGACAATGAAGATCCTGATGATGATAACGACGGGTATGCAGATACTGATGAGATTAGACAAAAAACCAATCCATACGATAGTAACGATGTTCCTGTTGAAAGTTTCGAAATTGTGATTTGGGGGAATGTTGGGCTAGGTGCTTGGGATATAATCGGAATGTTTGGTGGAATTCCAGTATTCGTTTGGCTTATGTTTGGATTCGTAACTAGGAACCATCGTTGTGGTAAATATGAACATATGCTGAATGAGGCACTTTCAAGAGACGAATTAGAACAAGTAGCGTTAAGGTGGGAATATTCACTAATGTTGCGTTTATTAGGGCCGCATCAAGGTATTAGATTGGAGAGATTACGCGCTGAATTAGATGATTACTTTGAAAAGCATGAAACATCATTTGAATATGCTGGCGAAGATCAAACCCAACTCGTAGAGAAGGCTATTCCTGAAATACGTCAAACCATCGAATCAGAATCCACAGTTGCCATGCCTCCGATTTCTGTAGCCGAAGCAACTCCTATCCAGCAGCAGGCGGTTTCTCCCCAACCTATTGTTCAGAATAGCCCTAAAGCGCCGAGTTCATCTACCCCCGGAACTGTAGTAAATGATGGATACGAATGGCTCACAGAAAATGAGCAGAATTACTACAGATTAGAAAATACTAATGGCGAATGGACTCCTTGGGAAGGTTGATTTCGAATAATTACAGCTAGGGTCTGACTCAAAACCTCGGTTAGTCGTATCCACATGGCATTGATGTATCATCTGCATACCACCTGATCTGGACGAGGAATCTCCAAATTTATAGGATTGATCATCCTTTCCGTTAAGTCTTTGAGATTCCGAGTTGGCATGGAGAATTATTTTCTTTTCATCGTCCAGATTAATTTCACTTACCAAGGTACCGGGTTAAACATTGCCTTTGATTACCTTCTTGATTGAAATGGCCCAGTGTTGTACATTACCACTATCTGATATGTAAAATGGAGCACGGTGAGAGATTTGAACTCCCGTTTCAGGGTCTGCAACCCCGCTCATAACCGCTCTGACAACCGTGCAACAACTAATCGGATTGGCCTTCCCTATTTCAACGCGTCTTTGTATTAG
>Ga0307995_1001574_pt1 | contig 14104 bp, 17 predicted proteins | sample EllFjometagen262_FD_203132 | JGI IMG/M metagenome (GOLD analysis project Ga0307995, IMG submission 203132) | Marine microbial communities from Ellis Fjord, Antarctic Ocean - #262 | ecosystem: Environmental > Aquatic > Marine > Unclassified | place: Southern Ocean | collected 2014-11-02
AGTATAAGCAATAAAGCTTATGTTAAAAACAGACAAAATGAGAACCGCAAAAAAAGCAAGATTTTACACGACCAAGAGATTAGGAAACACTTACTTCGCAATCACAACTGATTTTTTAGATAACTATTTACCAACTGAAGCAGAATTGGAAAAATGTAAAGTAACAGGACTTACAAATTTCTTTGAACTTTATGATGACGATGGTCACAAATATTATTCAGGATTTGCAAATTGGGATTTGATGGCAGAGAATGGAATGGATGAATTTACAATTTTAGATATAGCAACAGGCTATGCAGGATGTACCTATATGATGGCAGAGAATAAAGAGGGACGTATGGAAATGGTATAATAATAACAGGGGCTTAACCGCCCCTTTTAAAACTTTATAAAAATAGTTATTAAATAATTTGTTTATATCATTTAATTGTTGTATATTAGAGTATAAGCAATAATGCTTCTTTAATTTAAAACAGACAAAATGACGACTTACACTTTAGATTGCAATTACTACACAAAAGAATTTAATTCAATTGATGAATTAATAAACGACATAACAACTTCAGGAATGGACCCAAGTTATTTGATTTTAAAAAATGGGGTTTCCATTGGAGAAATGGCAGAAGATTTTATAATCTTTTAATCATAAAAAAAATAAAATTATTAATCTTAAAATCTTAAAAATATGGAATGGTACGATAACTTAAACCCAATTGATGACTTAGCAGGAGAATGTGGGACTTGCGGAAAAGCTATAGATGAAGACAAAGACTTTTGCTCATCGACCTGCTATGAAGCAGATATGAGATAAAAAAAACATTTTTGTTTTGTTTAAAATTGCACTTAGAAATAGGTGCATTTTTTTTTGTAATTTTACTTTTGTAAAAATCCATTTTAAATACGTTATATAACTATGATACAGGTAACAATCCCAAACTCACTAAAAGAAATAAATCTTAAACAGTACAAAAAGTTTTTAGTACTTAGTGAAAAAGCAGAAAATGACGAGAGTTCACAAAGATTTTTGCAATCGAAAATGATTGAGATTTTTTGTAACATTCCTTTGAATGATGTTTTAAAATTAAAGCTACAAGATTGTGACGAAATTTCTTCTATTATTTATAAGATGTTTGACGAAAAACCTAAACTAATTACAAGGTTTGAATTGAACAAAATAGACTATGGGTTTCACTCTAAATTAGACGATATGAGTTTAGGAGAATACATTGACCTTGACTTAAATATTGGAGATTGGAAAAACATAGAAAAAGCAATGGCAGTTCTTTACAGACCTGTTGTTTCAAAGTTAAAAGACAAATATAATATTGCAGAGTATAAAGTAGGAAACGAAGCAGCGATGCTTGATATGCCTATGGATGCAGTTATGAGTTCCATCTTTTTTTTTTGGAATTTAGGACTCGAGTTATCGACAATTATGACGAACTCTTTGGACAAGGGGCAAACACAAGCCTTGACGCAGTTTCTAACTTCTCAACCAAATGGGGATGGTATCAGTCACTTTACGGACTCGCTCAAGGCGACATTACACGATTTGAAGATATCACTAAACTAAATTTCCACAGTTGTTTTATGATGTTAGCATTTTTAAAAGACAAAGCAGAAATAGAAGCAAATCAAATGAAGAAAAAATTTAAATAATGGCAAACTTAAATCAAGGCGTAAGAGGATTTTATCAATTAACAGAAACTATAAAGACTGAACTTTTACAAGATGTTAGTATCAACACAGTTACAACAGGAGACATAACAGACGTCAATCTGAATAAGCAAGATATGTTCCCACTTGGGCATATTATAATTAATAACGTAATTGATAACGAAAATACTTTAGATTTTAACATCACAGTTTTAGCTTGTGATATTGTGAACCAAAGTAAAGAACTAACGGTTGACAGGTTCGTTGGCAACAATGATGTTCAAGATATCCTTAATACGCAATTGGCGGTCTTAAATCGCCTTATACAACGTTTAAGAAAGGGAACTCTTTATACCGAGATGTATCAGCTAAACGGAAGTCCGAGTATTACTCCATTTTATGACAGATTTGAAAACCAACTAGCAGGTTGGAGTGCAACAATGGATATTCAGATTTATAACGATATTTATATTTGCCCATAAATGAAAAACAAGGAATTAGAAAAAGTACTTAACGGATTTGCAACTGAAGTTGTCAGGAGAGCTAAAATGAATTTAGTAGACGACAAGAAAAGTAGGGGCGAATTGTATGATACTCTTAAATATGATTTGACAGTTGAACCAAGTATTTTCTTAGTTGATTTTATGATGCAACCTTACGGTATGTTTGTGGATAAAGGTGTACGAGGTAAAACATCGGTTTACCCTGAAACTGCAAGTGCTATGTCAGTCTTTCAATACGGAAGTGGGACAGGACCGAAAGGTGGTTTAACCAAAGGCATTTTAAATTGGCTGAATAAAAAAAGATTTCAATGGCGAGATAAACAAGGTAGGTTTTTAAGTTATGATACAATGAGTTTTTTAATTGCTCGAAGTATTTACAATAAAGGCTTAAAGGCTAATCTATTTTTTACAAAACCTTATGAGGAATTAATAAAGGGATTAGACAAAGACATTGAAGATGGGTTTTTTTTAGATGTAGAAAACGCAATTATATTAGGTTCAAAATAAATAAATAAAATGGCAAACATAGCATTAAGAAGTCCGCAGTTTAAAAGCATAAATGTATCATCATTATCGGTGCTATCTACAACATTAACCCTTACCATTGATGGTATTTTAAGGTACACAATTGCTAAAAATAAAAGTTCGCTTTCAGATACATCGTTTGAAATATCGGAACTTTGCAGAGATTATTTAACGATATATTATTCAGGAAGCAACACGCCTAATACCATATCCATTGGCTCAATCTTAACAAATTATGATGGTGTAAATGGAACAGGTAGCGTAGTGGGAACACCTGTTGTTTTTAGTGACGTTGGATGGGAAGCATACGGAACGTATCTTAATGGTTCTAACCCTATAAACACTGCAGACAGGACTGTACCAACTTGGTTAATTGCACCAATAAAAACAGAATCTTATTCGAGTAATGAATTTGAAATTTTTGTACCTATTGGCGTGAGTGGTCGTGTTGCAGGAGTTACAAGTTCAGGTACTGTATTTACACAAATATATAGCGACACAGATACTGAAGTTTCAAATGCATCTCAAACAGATGACATAAAAATAACTCGTATAAATTGCAGTAAATACGGAAATGGCAGAGAGATAGTTTTTATTAATAAATATGGCGCTCAACAAGACCTTTGGTTTTCTTTAAAAGAAACTCAAAACCTAAGTCGTAAAAATGAAAATTACAAGTCAAATACATTGTACTATGACGATGCACCGCCTTATTATCAAATTTCTGAAGCACCTATAAGTACCTTTAATACCATTGCTAAAAAGACATATACTTTAAATTCAGGTTACTACCCCGAGGGGGCTACTGAATATTTTGAACAACTACTTTTGAGCGAATATGTTTGGATGAAAGTTTTTAGAAAGGAAAACCCTGTGAGTGAATTAACCATACCTGTTCGAGTTAAATCTTCAAGAATAGAATTAAAAACATCTTTAAATAACAGATTAATTAATTATACAATAGAATTTGAAGATGCGTTTGATTACATAAATAACATAAGGTAACACAGAAATAACATAGATGCAAGAATTACAATTATACATAGAGGGTACAAGGATTGATTTATTCAAAGATGAAACGGTTTCTTTAACTCAAACAATTCAGAATGTAAAAGATGTAGCTAAAATATTTACCTCATTTACAAAGACGTTTACTATTCCTGCGAGTAGTACAAATAACAAGATTTTTAAACACTATTATAATTTTGACATTGTAGGTGGATTTGATGCAAGGATAAAAAAAGACTCAAGAATAGAATTAAATTCAATACCATACAAAACAGGGCGAATTAGGCTAGAGGGGGTTGCTTTAAAAAATGGAATTGCTTATACTTATAAAATTACATTCTTTGGTAATACAGTAGAATTACCTGATATTTTAGGAGAAGATAAATTAAGTTCTTTATTTTTTTCAAGTTCAGATTACAGTATACCTTATACTGCTGCATACATTAGAGCATATATGGGTGCAGTTGGTAACAGTAAAATTATAACTCCATTAATTACTCATACAGATAGTATTTATTATAATTCAGGACAAAATATTGCAGGGACTAATAATGTTAGTTATAATAGCGGAGTGATTAAGGGGCTTAAATGGGACCAATTAAAATTCGCTATTAGACTGTATGAGTTAATCTTAGAGATTGAAGCAAAGTACACTATTGCGGAGGGTTACTCGAATAATATAGTTTTTTCAAGAGATTTTTTTAATACATCAAATCCTAGTTTTTACAATTTGTATATGTGGTTACATCGTAAAAGTGGAGCAGTAAAACCTGCAGAGCAAATAACATCTGTTTCAAGTCAAGTTACTTTTGCAACACCTTCACCACCAAATGCTCATTTAATCTCAACAGGTGCTAATATTATTACTCCTGCTGATATGTTGACTTACCCTAATAGGGTTACAAGCCATAGTTTAAGTTTTGCAACTTCAAGCGCAGCAGCCTATGTAGTAAATGTAACGTTAAATGGAAGCCCATATTGGCAATCAACAAGCGCTTCAGGACCTCGTACTTTTACAAATCAATTTGCATTAGTAGGAAACGGAGTTTTTAATATTTTTGTTACAGCAGGAACAACTATTTCTTTCACAAATGTGGAATGGGAATTTGACGGTGTTTATTATTTTGTTCAAGGTGGTAGCGCAAGTTTTTACACAGATACATTAACTACAACTTCTTTTCAGATTACAAACGATTTTGATTTTTTAGTAAAAGAACAAATACCTGATGTTACTATAATGTCATTTCTTACAGGATTATTTAAGATGTTTAATTTAGTTGCTTATGCAGATGAAAATAATACGATAGTAGTTAGACCTTTAGAAGCAACTGACGCATCTAAATTCAGTACTGAAGATAATTTATCATATTACACAAATTCAGATATTAACGGTAATGATGCACCAATAAATTACAATATATCTAGTTTTATAGATACCACTAAAAGCAACGTAAATATAGCATTACCTTATAACGAAATTGTTTACGGATATGAGGGTACAGGAAGTTTTTTAGCTAAACAACATAATCAATTAGCAGGGAGCAATTGGGGAGCTTTAAGTTATTCAGGTGACCCACAAGGGCAAACAGGGGGTGTAAATTATAATGCTTCTACCGAGATTTATAAAGTTTTAGTACCATTTGAGCATTTTAAATACGAAAGGTTAATTAACGTCACAGGTAGCGTTGACACAACAATTCAATGGGGTTATTCTGTAAATGAAAATAAACAACCATACATAGGAAAACCTTTAATTTTTTATGCTATATATAGAAGTAGCGGCTTAACACCAATTGGTTTGGTAACAACTGATACCTCTGTTTTCCCTATATCGGATTACACAATACCATCAAATAGTTTATTTATAAATTCATCAACAGGTAAGCAAAATATAAATTTCAATAATGAAATAAATGAATACACAAGAACAAATGCTTTTACTGACACTTTATTTTCAGTTTATCATAGTGAATACATTATAGATGTTTTTAATACAAGGAGACGAATTACACAAGTAAGTGCATATTTACCATTAAGGATATTATTTGATTTTAAATTAAATGACACGTTTGAAATAAATTCACAACGATATATTATTAACTCAATTACTACAAATCTTCAGAACGGAAAAAGTAGTATCGAATTACTAAACGAAGTATGATAAAAAACATATTAGAGTTGCTACAAGTAGCAGATGGAGAAACAGAGAATATTAGAATCGCACAAGGTAAAAATTCTTTACCAAAAGATTTTAAAGAAGTGATTGAAAAAATTAAAAACAATACAAAATGGCAGTAGAAAAAACGTTTGTAATTAAGGTAGATACAAAGGGTGCAGTTAAAAGCGTAGATAACCTAAATAAAGAAATTGAAAGTACAACAGAAAGTACTGAACAATTTGAGGGAGTTATCGGACAACTTGATAAAATGACAGGTGGTCTTGCTTCAGGATTTACAGGACTTAGTAAAGGTTTGAAAAAAGTTACAGGCTCTTTTAAGACTATGAGGGGTGCAATAATCGCAACAGGACTTGGTGCTTTAGTTTTAGCAGTTGGTGCTTTAGCTTCAGCCTTTACATCTTCAGAAGAGGGACAAAACAAGTTCAACAAAATGATGCTTGTTATTGGTTCGGTGGTTACGGTATTTACTGATAAACTTGCGGACTTAGGGATGTTACTAATTAACGTCTTTACGAATCCTATTGAATCACTAAAATCATTCGGTACAAGTATCAAAACATTTGTAATGGACAAATTTGATGCAGTAATGAAAAGCGTTGGATTATTAGGTTCGGCAATTAGTAAACTATTTAGTGGCGATTTTTCAGGAGCATTTGAAGATGCAAAAGATGGAGTTATCGGACTTAACAATGAATTGAACCCTGCGGTTATTTTAATTAATGGAGTTATAGCAGGTACTAAAAAATTAACTCAAGCATCAAAAGATTTAGCAAAACAGATTGCAGATAATGCAAGAAGTGCAGCAGCTATTGCAGATAAAAGAGCTCAAGCAGATAAATTAGAAAGGGACTTGATTTTAGAAAATGCTGAAGCAATTAAAAAGAGGGCAGAACTACTTAATAAAGCGATTGATAAAGAAAAGTTTTCATTACAAGAAAGGATTGATTTTTTGAAAGAAGCAGGAACTGTTGAAGATGAAATTGTAAATAAACAATTGACTGCTGCTAAATTAAGATTGGCTGCACAAGTTGCTGAAAATAAATTAGGAAAATCAACCAAAGAAGATTTAAAAAAAGAAATACAATTAAAGGCTAATATAATTGCTTTAGAATCTGCAAGACTTTTAAAAGCAAGAGAGGTTTCTGCTCAAATTATAGGATTAAATACTGAAGCAAAAGCAGCAGAAGAAGCTGCAACAAATGAAAAGATTGCACAAGAAAAAGCAGTACAAGATTTTAAAGATGGACTTAGAATAAAAGACAAAGAGAATAAATTTGCTGATATCGAACAAGAAAGAGCAGACAGAATAAAAGCATTAGAAGAACTAAAATTAGATAAAGAAACAGAGCAACAAATGCTGATTGATGTCGAACAGGCATTTAAGGAAAAAAAGAAAATAATTGAAGAAGAAGAAAAAGTAATTGCTGACGAAAAATTAGCTGCTTTTTTAGAATCTGAATTACAGAAAAAAGAACTAACATTAGAAGAACAAAAGAATGAAGCACTTGCTGAAGTTACAAGATTAAATGGAACTGAAGAAGACAAGATGCGAATACGCAAAAAGTTTAATGATGAACAAACTAAAATAGAGGGTATAAAAAGAGATGCAGAAGTAGATATGGCTAAAAGTACTTTTGCAGGAATAGCTAATCTTTTGGGTGAAAATTCTAAAGCAGGAAAAGCTGCTGCTGCTGCTGCTGCATTAATAAATACCTATCAGGGTATAACTGCGGAATTAGCTACAAAGACTGTTACACCATTTGGATTTGCTTTAAAACTTGTAAATATTGCATCAACTGCAGCGATTGGTTTTAAGTCGGTAAAATCTATTTTAGCAACTAACCCAAAAGCAGGTGGCGGTTCGGCTACTAACCCTGCATCAGGAGCAGCAAGTGCTTCGCCATCAGCGATTCCTGAACCTCCTGCATTTAACGTGGTAGGAGCAAGTGAAACCAATCAATTGGCGGATGCTATTGGCGGTCAAGCTTCACAACCTGTACAGGCATTTGTGGTGTCAAGTGATGTAACTACTTCGCAAAGTTTAGACAGAAACATTGTTACGAGTGCTACAATTGGATAAAGAAATACAAATTTTAAAAATTAATACGTTATATAATTATGAGAATAATCGAACTAATATTAGATGAAGAACAAGAAGATGCAGGAATTGAAGCGATTTCAATAGTTGAAAGCCCTGCGATTGAATCTGACTTTATTGCTCTAAAAAATCAGGAAATTAAACTTGCTGAAATAAATAAAGAGAAACGTTTATTGATGGGTGCATTGTTAATTCCTAACAAACCTATTTACAGAAAAGGAGACGAGGGCGATTACTATATTTTCTTTTCAAAAGAAACAGTTGTAAAGGCTTCGCAATTATATCTTAAAAACGGAAATCAATCACAGACCACATTAGAACACGAAAAATCTTTAAACGGTTTAACGTTGGTTGAAAGTTGGATTGTAGAAAATAAGGAAAAAGACAAAACTGCTTTATATGGTTTGGACGTACCTGTTGGTACTTGGATGGGTTCGGTAAAAGTTCAAAACGAAGATGTTTGGAATGATTACGTAAAAACAGGAAAAGTAAAAGGCTTCAGTATTGAGGGTTACTTTGCTGATAAAATAGAATCGCCAAAAGAATCTATAAAAGAAGAGTATTCTGAAGAAATTACATTAAATGAAATCAAAAAAATTCTAACAGATGTCAAATAATACAGAGGACAATATTTATATAGGCTCAAGAACCTCGCCTAAAGGCAGTAACAGAGCTTGTTTATGTTGGGATAAAAATACGTATTCAATAGAATGTTGCGATGGCTCAATGAGAGCGCAAGGCATTGGAGTGATCACAGGAACGGTAAGCGAATAACAATCGAAAATGCAAATTTTAATTTAAACCACGTTATATAATAAATATGAAAAGTAAACTAAATCAAATTAAAGAACTTCTAAACATTCAGGTTAAGCTTGAAGAAATGAAGTTAGAAAATGGAACAGTCGTATCGGCTGACTCATTTGAAAAAGACTCTGAAATTTTTATCGTTACAGATGACGAAAAAGTAGCAATGCCTGTTGGCGAATATTTACTAGAAGATGGTAGATTAATTGTAGTTTCTGAAGAGGGACTAATTGCTGACGTTAGAGATGTTGCTGACGATGTTCCTGCAAAGGAAGACGAAGAGGGCGAAGAAATTACTTCTGACTTAGAACAAGAAGATAAAGAGATGGCAGAAGATGGCGAAGCAGATGTTGCTGATTGGCGAGGAATGGAGAAACGAATTCAAAATTTAGAAGATGCTATTGCTGATTTAAAAGGCGATAAGGAAGCTAAAATGGAAGACGTTGAAGAGGAAGAAATGAGCGAAGAAAAAAGCAATGTTTTAAAATCGAGAACTGTAAAAGAAGAATTTTCAAAAGAAGAACTTTCTGAAGCATCAAGTAAACCAATAAAACACAATCCTGAAACTGTTGGGACAACTGTAAAAAAGCACGAGTTTATAAAAAATAAATTTGGAAGTTCAGCAATGGACAGGGTATTAAATAGATTAAATAAATAAAAAACAATAAAATGAGTAAATTAGACAAACTACAATTAGCTACTGCTACTAACATTACAACGACTTATGCAGGACAATTTGCAGGCGAATATATCGCTGCTGCATTATTATCTGCATCAACTATTGACGATGGTGGCTTAACAGTAAAAGCAAACATTTCTTTTAAAGAAGTAATTAAAAAATTAGCAACAGGGGCTTTAGTTACTGCTGCAGGATGTGATTTTGCACCAAACTCTTCAGTTACTTTAACAGAGAGAATTATTCAACCTGTTGAATTACAAGTTAACTTACAATTATGTAAATATGATTTCGTAAGCGATTGGGAATCACAATCTATGGGATTCGGTTTAGGTCAAACTTTACCTCCTAAATTTTCTGACTTTATGATAGCACACGTTGCTGCTGAAGTTGCACAAAATACTGAATTTAACATTTGGCAAGGAGATACTGCTGCTGCAACTAATAATTCATTTGATGGATTTAACAAGTTAATTGCTGCTTCTGCTGCTGCAGGGGACATTCCTGCTGCTCAACAGATTGCTAAGGTTGCAGGTGGATTAGATGCTGCTAATATTATTGTAGAAATGAGCAAAGTTGTTGCTGCAATTCCATCTTCACTATATGGTAAAGAAGATTTATACTTATACGTAAGTTCTAAAGCTGCTAAATTGTATGTTCAAGCATTAGGTGGCTTCGCTGCTAACGGACTTGGCGCAAATGGTGTTCAAAGTATGGGTACGCAATGGTGGAATAACGGAAGTTTAACTATTAATGGTGTTAAAGTGTTCGTAGCACAGGGACAAGTTGATGACGATATGATTGCTGCAAGAACTTCAAACCTTTATTTCGGTACAGGCTTGTTGAATGATACAAATACTGTAAAAGTTTTGGATATGGCTGACCTTGATGCTTCAAACAATGTACGTATGGTAATGAGATTTACCTCAAGTGTACAATTTGGAGTTGCTTCAGATATCGTTACTTACGCATAATCAATTAAATTAATCAATAAAACGAGGGTAGGTAGTTTATCTACTTACCCTTTTTTTTTAAAACAATAAAAAATATGGCGTGCACATTAAACACAGGTAGAAAAGTACCTTGTAAATCAGCATTTGGCGGAATTAAAACCGTATTATTTGCAGACTTTGGAACAATTGCAAGTGTTGCAGTAGATTCAACAAGTAAAGAAGCAACAATCACAAACGGAAGCTCTGCACCTGTTTGGTATGAATACGATGTAAAAGGCAATTCATCTTTAGAAACTACTGTAACAAGTAGCAGAGAGAATGGAACTACTTTTTACACTCAAACTTTAAATTTAACATTAACTTATTTAGATGCTAAGACTCAAGCAGAATTGCAAATACTTGCAGTAGCTAGACCTTACATTGTAGTGGTTGACTATTACGGAAACAGTTTCCTTTGTGGATTTGAAAACGGAATGGAAGCTACAGGTGGAACAGTTGTTACAGGAGCAGCAGCAGGAGACTTAAGTGGATTTACTTTGACGTTCGAGGGAATGGAAGAAACTGCACCTTATTTCTTAGATGCAACTCCAACTGCTTCAGCATTACAAATTGCACCAACAGGAGTATAAAAATACCTTTATTTAGTTAGTAAATTAGCCACTCTTTTATAGGGTGGTTTTTTTTTGTAAATTTACTTTTACAAATATGTAAAATTATTACGTTATATAGATAATATGATTATACTAACTACATCTACACTTGCTCAAACACTCTCAATTATACCTAGACAGTATGATGACAGTAATTTCACAATGTCTATTAGAGATGACAGTACAAATATCACTAAATTATACCAAAATAAATCAGGCACAACGGTAGGTAACTACTTGACTTTTAACAATGTGTTTAACCCTGTTTTGGTTGAAGGTCATTTTTTTGACATACATTTGTACATTGATTACGATTTTTGGAATACAAACAATAGTTTTTGGAATTTATACGATGTTTTATGGCAAGTAGATTCAGGCTTTAAAGAAGATATTTACAGAGATAAAGTATTTTGTACAGACCAAGATATAGACCAATTAAATGACAATGACCATTACCAATTAAACAAAGGTCAATTTACAGAGTACAAAGGATTTGATAATACTTATACAGTACCATAAATATGGAAAATAAAAGACTAAGGAATAACAAAGGGCAATTTAAAAGAGCATCAAAGGTTTCAGAATTTGGATTCGTAAATTTAAGCACTTATACAAGTCCATTGATTAAAGAAGTAAATGGCGAAGATTGGATTGAATACGGAGAAGATAATAACTATTTTCAATACCTAATTGACAGGTACAATGGTAGCCCAACGAATAATGCTGCTATAAATGGAATTAGCCAAGCTATATACGGAAAAGGTTTAAATGCAACAGATTCAAGCAGAAAACCAAATCAGTATGCACAAATGATTTCTTTGTTTAAGAAGAATGTAGTTAGAAAATTGTGCTATGACTTAAAATTAATGGGGCAATGTGCGGTACAAGTAATATATTCAAAAGACAGAAAGACAATTGCTCAAATAGAGCATTTACCTGTTGAAACTTTAAGAGCAGAAAAAGCAAATGACGATGGAGACATTCCTGCATATTACTATTTTAAAGATTGGGTAAATATTAAAAGAAGCGATGTGCCTTTAAGAATACCTGCTTTTGGAATGTCAAAAGAGAACATAGAAATTTATTACATAAAACCATATAAGTCAGGATTTTATTACTATTCGCCTGTAGATTATCAGGGTGGATTACAGTATGCTCAACTTGAAGAAGAAGTAAGCAATTATCACTTAAATAATATACTTAATGGTCTAGCACCTAGTATGTTAATCAATTTCAACAATGGTACTCCAAACCAAGAAGAAAGACAATTAATTGAAAAGAAAATAGCACAGAAGTTTTCAGGCTCAAGCAATGCAGGAAAATTTATACTTGCTTTTAATGACAATAAAGAATCACAAGCAGAAATAACACCTGTACAATTAAGTGATGCTCATAATCAATACCAATTTTTATCTGACGAATCACAATCGAAGATTCAAGTTGCTCATAGAGTTGTATCGCCTTTTTTATTAGGTATAAAAACAAGTACAGGATTTTCAAGCAATGCAGATGAAATTAAAACATCATCATTATTGATGGACAATACGGTTATAAGACCTTTTCAGGAACTTTTAATAGATTCCTTTGATGTATTATTGGCTTATAATAACATCGCCTTAAACCTCTACTTTACGACTTTACAACCATTAGAATTTACAGAAGTAGATAGAAAGATTCAAGACAAAGAAACGATTGAAGAGGAAACAGGTGTTGAAATGGAAAAACTGTCTTTACAAACAATAGATGGTCAACAGGCTTATAACACAAAAGAAGAAGCAGATAATGCAGCAAGAGAGTTGGGTTGTTCAGGCTCTCACGAAATGAAAATTGAGGGCGAAATTTACTTTATGCCTTGTGAAAATCATACGGAACTGAAAGCACCTTGTTGGGATGGTTACGAGCAGATAGGAATGAAGACAAAAGATGGCAAAGAAGTACCTAATTGTGTACCATTATCACGAGAAAAATTATGTTGCTCAAGTGAATCGAATGAAAACGATGATGAAATTGCTGCTCAATTAATTGCTTTAGGCGAAGATATTGACGAAACTAAGTGGGAAGCTATTTTTGAACAAGATGTCGACTATCAAAAAGAAGAAAACATTGATGGAATTATCACAGATTTAAACAACCAAGAAAAAGATAAATTATCTACGTTAAGCAAAATTGTAAATTTAGTAAGTACAGGAAGTGCTTACCCTAACAGCCCATCTTCACAAGATGAAAAAGTAGGAGAAAATTATTTTAAAGTACGGTATTATTATAGTCCACGAAAAGTAGGCGATAATGCTCGTACATTTTGTAGAGCAATGAAACAGGCTAATAAATTATATCGTAAAAAAGATATTATACGAATGGGTACTGAACCTGTTAACAAGGGATGGGGACCGAAAGGAAATTCTGACACATATTCGATATGGTTATACAAGGGCGGAGGTAATTGTCATCATTCGTGGAGACGAGTTACATACAAGAGTAAATTGGCAAAAACAAGTACTAAAAATGCACAAGATATTATTGGTACAAGACAGGCTGCTATTTTAGGATATAGAGTTACGAATCCTTACCAAGTTTCTATTCAACCAAGAAATTTACCGAATAAAGGATTTTTACCTAATAACCCACAAGGATTTTAAAAGATAAAATTATGGCAACAGTATTATTTATCAATAGAACAGATTTAGTTCGGAACTCAATAATTGATGGCAACGTAGACACAGACAAATATATTCAGTTTATAAAACTTGCTCAAGAAATTCACATACAGAATTATTTGGGTACAAAAATGTATGAAGCCTTAACTGCTGCTTTAGTTGATGGAATAGATAAACCTGCAAACGCAAGATGGAAACTTTTACTTGACGATTACATTGTATCAATGCTAATTTGGTTTTCGCAAGTGGATTACATACCATTTGCAAGTTATCAAATAAAAAATGGCGGAATGTTTAAACATCGTTCTGAAAATGCAGACTCAGTTAGCAAAGAAGAGGTTGACTATTTAGTCGAAAAAGCAAGAACAAACGCAGAATGGTATTCAAGAAGATTTATT
>Ga0307995_1001576_pt1 | contig 14081 bp, 17 predicted proteins | sample EllFjometagen262_FD_203132 | JGI IMG/M metagenome (GOLD analysis project Ga0307995, IMG submission 203132) | Marine microbial communities from Ellis Fjord, Antarctic Ocean - #262 | ecosystem: Environmental > Aquatic > Marine > Unclassified | place: Southern Ocean | collected 2014-11-02
GAGTATAAGAAAAAGAGAATCTTTGGGTGCTACAAGGTATATTGGGATTCCAGATTCACAAGTTCATTTTATGAACCTGCCATTTTATGAAACAGGCATGGTTGCTAAAAATCCTGTTTCAAAGTTAGACATTGACTATACAGTAGCTTTAATTGAAAAAATAAAGCCCCATCAAATTTATGCTGCTGGAGATTTAGCAGATCCTCATGGAACTCATCGGGTCTGTTTAGATATAGTTTTCGATTCCCTTAAAATTCTTAAACCTAAAAAATTCATGGATGATTGCTGGTTATGGTTGTATAGAGGCGCTTGGCATGAGTGGGATATTCATGAAATTGAAATGGCTGTGCCGATGAGTCCAGATCAGGTTTTACGAAAAAGAAAAGCTATTTTTTATCATCAATCCCAAAAAGATGGGGTTATGTTTCAAGGAAATGATCACAGAGAGTTTTGGATTCGTGCAGAAGAAAGAAATGCCGCAACTGCCAAAAAATATCAAGCATTGGGGTTAGCAGAATATGCGGCAATAGAAGCCTTCAGGCGATATTTTTATTAGTTAAAAGAAGTAATAGCATACTTATAAGCGGCTCTTAAATATTTTATTTTTCCTAGAGAATCAACAAAGTAACTCTTGCGGGTTTTATTCAAAAAAAGTCCTGTTTTATCTTCAACACTTTCATTGATGATAAGACTTATTCTTTCATCATGGTTTACTTGTGTTGCCTCTAACATAAAATTTTCTTCATTAAAATAGTAATGCCAAACATCAGCGGTAGGGTCGAGGGGATATGATACTTTTAGACTATGTACTGAAATACTATCTAAAATAGTTACTAAGCCAATATAGTCTAACCTTGCGTTAGAATCTATTAATTTATAGGGTTGCCAAAAAACATAAAGTGCTCCTTTGGTATTATCATATGCTTTAGCTACTTCTTGAGAATCCAACATCATTTGGTTATTTTTAAATAGTTCAATTTTTTCTTCTCGAAGGAGTGCAACATAATAATCGTCAACATTATTCCATTCGATTTTTGTAGAGGAAGGATTCCAGGTATGTTTTATTTTTTGATTGATTTCTTTTTCCAACTTTCCAGTAGAATCATAAAGTTCTATATTTTTCAAATAACTAATTTCAAACACCTTACTCCACGCTTTTTTTCCACCATGAGCTACTAAACTTTTTTCCAGGAGAACAGAAGCATTAAGTTTTTGGGCGCAAGAATGATTAAAAAGAAAAATGCAAGCTAATCCCATAAACTTGGCTGGAAAAAGAAAAAAAGACAAACGATTCAATTTATTTGTATTTTAGGTTAAAATAAAATTCTATGTTACAATATACTGCTTCATTATTTAAAATCATTGTGCTAGGGATCTTCTTGCTTGTGACCCCGGTTCTTGCACAACAAAAATTTTCTACTCGACAAATTCAAAAGTTAAAAAAAGAAATCCTTCAAAAAGTAGAAGCTCAACATAAGAATACCCAGGTGATGATCGATAAAGTTTTCAGCTTTTCGGAATTAGGGTTTCAGGAGTATGAGTCTTCAGCATATTTAACGGCTTTATTAGAAAATGCAGGGTTTTCTATAGAACGAGGTATTTCCGGAATACCAACCGCGTGGATGGCACGGTGGACCAATGGTGAAGGTCCTGTAATTGCTTTAGGAAGTGATGTTGATTGCATTCCAAAAGCATCACAATATCCCGGAGTGGCCTATCATATGCCAATGGTAGAAGGAGCACCAGGCCATGGTGAAGGGCACAACTCTGGAATTCCAGTAATTGTTACAGCAGCACTAACTGTTCAAGAGCTAATGAAAAACAATAATATGGGCGGCACTCTAGTTGTATGGCCTGGAATTGCGGAAGAGCTTGTTGCTTCAAAAGCATGGTATGTGCGTGATGGATATTTTGATAAAATTGACTTATGTATTTTTACACATGTTAGTAGTAATTTGTCAGTTTCATATGGCCAAGCAAATGGTACTGGTTTAATTTCTCTTGAATATACTTTTGAAGGAGAAGCTGCACATTCTGCAGGATCGCCATGGAGAGGTAGAAGTGCTTTGGATGCAGCCGAGTTAATGAATGTTGGTTGGAATTATAAACGAGAGCATCTTCATCCATTAAAGCGCTCACATTCTATTTTTACTGACGCAGGAGACCAGCCTAATGTAGTTCCTTCCAAAGCATCTATATGGTATTATTTAAGAGATATTACCTACGATGGAATTATGAAAATGTATGATGATGCAAATAATATTGCAGCAGGTGCTGCTTTAATGACTGACACCAAAGTTACTTCACAAGTATTGGGAACGGCATGGCCCAGACACTTTAATAAGGTAATTGCAGAAACAATGGATGTAAATATCCAAAATGTTGGGTTGCCTTCTTGGTCTGAAGCCGATCAAATACTAGCTAAAGCTGTTCAAAAAGAAGTGAATTCAAAAAATGAAAAAGGTTTGTCAATAGTACTTTCAGGACTTGGAAAACCCTCAGGAAATCCAAGAAGTGGTGGTTCAGATGATATAGGTGACATTTCATGGACCATTCCAACGGTTACACTTAGATTTCCATCAAATATTCCTGGCCTACAAGGTCATCATTGGTCTAATGCTATAGCAATGGCAACACCGATTGCTCATAAAGGAGCGACTGCTGGGGCTAAGGTTGTTGCAACTACGGTAATAGACTTTCTTACCCAACCAAAGCTATTGGTAAGTGCTAAAGATTATTTTCAAAATATTCAGAGTAAAGAGACTAAATATAAACCCATGATTACTGAAAAAGATCCCCCACCAATTTATTTAAACGAGGCTATCATGAAGCAGTTTAGACCACAATTAGAAAAGTTCTATTTTGATGAAACAAAATATGACACTTATTTGGAGCAGCTTAATATTGAGTACCCTACCCTTAAGTAAAAAAGTATGCGATGGATTTATAGTAGTGTTTTATTTTTTTTCTCAATTTTTATATGTGCACAGCAGTCAGTTTCTAAAAATGATTCCATAAGCATTGTTACAAAGTTATTTAAACAACAAGATGACTGGAATACAGGAGACCTTGATGCTTTTATGAAAGGTTATTTAAAAACAGAATATCTTGTTTTTTCTGGTTCTTCTGGACCTATATATGGTTGGAAAGCCACAAGAGATCGTTATAAGAAAAGTTATTCAACGCGTCAATTAATGGGAATATTGGATTTTGAAATCTTAAATATTATTTCTTTAAGTGATTCTGTAGCTCAACTTCAAGGGTCTTTTTATCTAAAAAGGGATATGGAAGACAGTAAAGGATTTTTTACATTAACATGGCTTAAGATTGAAGATCAATGGTTTATTGTTTCAGATCACACTTCCTCCTCACATTAAAGAAAAATACAGAAAAAAATAGGGTTTTTTTTAAATCTTTTTGAGGGACTTTCCTCTCAAGGGAAATCTGTTTGAAGCTACTCTTTGGATTACAGAGGCGTTTCCAATTGCTGCAACGGTATTACTTCCAATTATTTTATTTCCTCTTAGTGGAGGGATGGTACTATCTTCTAAAACTGCTGCCTTTATATCAGGCTATTTAAAAATTCCTGATATGGTTTCCAAAGGTATTATTTTAAATATTTTCTCTATTTTCTTAATAGCGGTAATGGTTTACCTAATTCTTCAATTTTTTTTGGAAATTGATTTATTCACTTTTCCTCAGATATTATTATCTTAAATTATTGACACAGTAAAATTCTATTTACATATCAGATATAGTTGAGCATTAATTATTGAGAGACAGAATCAAAATTACTTAGTTATATAAGCTTTCTTATGCTCTTGATAATTATCTTTGCAAGATATGTTTTATAGAATGAGATATTTATTGGCAATAATCTTTGTGATACACTTAAATGCTCAAGAGGGAGAATATGTTTCTATTGAGAACTTTATGTACCGTCACGAGTTAATGAAATCAAACATTAATAATATCTTAGTAACTCCAGTTGATCGTTTTTTAAACAATCGTATTATTTTTTTTATTGAAGAAGAATTCAAAGGGAATATTGAATCTTCGCGAAATGTAATTTGGGAATCATATTCTACAGCCATTAATCCAACATTAAGATCTCATAGTATTACATTTACTGTTAGGGTCTATATTAATAAGAACAAAGAATTTAGATATATAGAAATTGATTATCTCCCCTCTTCAGACGAAATATCCACAAAATATAAATGGAGTACAGAATTTCAAAGTTTTATATTAAAAGATGATGAAGTTAATATTAAAAAATTTAAACCGAATCTTGTTACTTTAGGAATAAAAAATCAACCTCAAAAAGCAACTCTTGATGGACTTATTGTTGAACATAAATCATTTTCAGATGGAATGCTTCAGAATACTATATATTTTAATAGGAGTAGAACGGATGAACTAAAGTTTATATATGGAGAAATTAATACTTTCGTAAAAAATGGTTACCCGAAAGTAGATTTCATCATGAATATAGTTTGGGATTCATACTATACCTTTGTTAGTAATTATGATATGTATCATTATCATTCATTTGTAGTTCAAATGCAAATGAATGATTTCGATAAGCCAAGATTCTTAGAGGTATACTATAATCCTTCTACAAAAAAAATAACAAGTGATTTTAAATGGAGTGAGCAAGCTAAAGAATACCTTAGAATAATTAAAATAGTTCAGAATAACTAAACAAAAATTCCTTAATAAAGAATATTAAATCATAGAGATGATCTCTTTATTAAGTTTTTTTAAGGGACGATAAAGTCAAAATAAGTGTCAGGATAAGGCTCGTTATTAAGGCTAAAATGCCACCATTCTTTATCGTATGGTAAAAATTCATGAGTAATCATTAGTTCACGTAGAAGTTTACGGTTTGCTTTTTGGCTATTTGAAATAGCCTCATACGCGTATCCAGAGCGTACTCCAAATAAATCCCAAACACTTCCCATATCAACTTCTTTTCCTTTATTGGGACCAGACACATAAAGTAGTGTAACGTCAACAGTACTGCCTCTTGTATGTCCGCTTTTTAAAGCAATATATCCTAAATCAAAAAGGGTTTCCTTTTTTAAATTGGGATAGTATTTATTTTTCATGACAGTATCATTGGGCTGATTTGACCATTTCATGAAATAGTTAACAGCTTTTTGTGGCCGGTATCCATCAAAAATTTTTAATCCAAGACCAAGCTTATTAAGTTCCTTCTGCACTTTTTTCAGGGCACTTGCTGTCGCAATTGTTATTACTGCTTGTCTTGATTCATAACCGGGTATAGGTCTTCCAGTGAAATTATTATTAGTACAATAGCGCATTTCAACCGCAATAGAAGGAACGAAGTCCTTAATTAGCACAAAATCTTCAGGTAGCTCTTGAGCTAATGAAAATATGGATACCATTCCTAAAAGGTATAAAATTTTAAAATTGAATGGCATAGTCTAATAATTTACCTCGAATATCTAAGCTATATAATTTTCTTTGATTTCGTGAAGGATAAACACGGTTACTTAAGAATATTATAAAACAATTATTGGTAGGGTCAACCCATATAAATGTACCTGTAAAACCACTGTGGCCATAACTAGAAGGACTTGCAAGGAGAGAAGGGTAACTACTTTCAGGATCAATTGAAGGCTTGTCAAACCCTAATCCACGTCTGTTATTACTATTGGGATAGCTTCTTTGTGTAAACTTTTTTATAGTCTCAGGTTTTAAATATTGTTTGCCATTATAGTTACCGTTTTGAAGTAACATTAGAAGTAGGGGTTTAAGTGATGCTGCGTTACTAAACAAACCCGCATTCCCTGAAATACCTCCCATCATTGCCGCTGCTTCATCATGAACCCATCCTTGAATAATTTGTTTTCTAAAAATACTATCATTTTCTGTAGGAACTATTTCACTTTTGGGGTATTTTTTAACAGGTAAAAAGCCAAGTCTTTCTGTTTTTAGTGGTGTATAAAAATAAGTTTGTAAAAATTCAGAAAATGAACTTCCGCTGAGTTGTTTTGTTATTTCAGGAAGTAAGAAAAACCATAAACCGGAATATCTATACTCACCTATATTTTTCAATTTTGTTTTTTTAATCCTTCGGTATATTTTTTTAAAATATTTTTTATGTATGAAAAGGGAATCACTAATTTGAAGTGGAAATTTTTTGTTTTGTTTGTAAGAAAGTGTTCTCGTTTTAAAGCGTCCTTTTTTATTAAGCACTAAGTTTTGATGGGCGATGTAGGGTTGCCAACCAGCGCTGTGGCTAAAAACCTCTTTAAGGCTACTGTTTTTTTTATTACTTCTTTTAAGAGAAGGAACATAAGCTGCTACTTTTTGATCTAAATCAAGATTATATAATTCATATAATTTCATAAAAGCCAAAGTGCTTGCCAGAATCTTTGTTAGAGAAGCTAAATCATATAAATGGTATTTTTCAATTGGCACTAGAGAATCGTAGGTTTGAAATCCATAGGTTTTATCAAGTCGAATGGTGTCATTTTTGAAAATCAATACTTGTGCCCCAGGAAAGGCTTTGCTTTTTATTCCAAGCTCAAGTAAACGATCTGTTTTGAATACTAATGAGTCAATTTCCTGAGCAAATCCAGTAAATGAGAGAATTAAAAAGCTCAATAAAAATATAGTGAATAATTTTTTCATTTTTAGAGATAAATAATATTTGTAAAGTAAGAAAAACATTTAATTTTAATTAGAGGAAGTGCTTACAGCTTCATTTTTTTTTAATTTTACGGAATCAAATAATTACAACATGATTGTTATTAAGTACTTTAAATGATTAAAACTCAAATCATCCATTTTCTAAAAATCATATTGATATTTTTTTTGATAAATTCCTGGCTATATGCACAAGAAGAAACTAATGAAGAAGAGCTTCCCTTTGATGCGGTAATTCAGTCTACCCTTGGCGGTAAAAGAGTAAAGTTTTATGGTAACACTAGATTGAATTTTAATCAAGCCTATTTTTCAAATTGGATTTCTGGAGGTGAAAGTGCAATGACGGTTCTCTTTGGTTTGGATTATAATTTAGATTATTCTTATCGAAATGGTTTGGTATGGGACAATAAAATAATTCTATCATTAGGTACAACTTATATTTCAGGAGATAAATTTCTTAAAAAAGCAGATGACAGGTTTGAGATAAGCTCTCTTGTTGGCAAACAGATTAGTCCATATTGGAGTTATTCGAGTGTTTTAAATTTTAAAACTCAATTACTCCCGGGTTACCGTTTTTATTCTGAAGAAGGAGTAGATCAAAGGGATAAAGTTTCTCAGATATTATCTCCAGCTTATGTTCAATTGAGTTTAGGTTGGAATTATGAAAAAGTAGATAATTTTTGGGTGAACTTGTCACCATTATCTGCAAAGATATTATTGGTATCAGGAAATTTCACAGATGTATTATTACCAGAAAGACAATACTTTGGTGTTGGCGTTGGGAAAAGTGCTAAGTTATTTTTGGGAACTGCGCTTAAAGGCTTTTATAAAAAGGAAATTATGAAGAATGTTTATTGGGAAAATAAACTAAGTATTTATCTTAATTATTTAGAAAAACCTCAAAATATAGATTTTGATTGGGACACCAATATTCGTTTTAAAGTGAATGATAAAATATCAGGAAATTTTATAATGCACCTTCTTTATGATGATGATTTAGTTGGTAAACTACAATTAAGAGAACTCCTAGGGCTAGGGATTAATATAGATTTATAAATTATTATTCCCCTCTAGCTTTTTTGAGAAACCAATCATAATTATAATAAGTAACAAAAATATTATAAGTACTTCCTTGACCTCTAGGATCGAATTCAACAACAATAGTTTTATCTGGATTAACATAGCGAATACATGGCAGATTTTTCTTAACCATCAAGGGGTTTGACCAGTTTTCTTGGGCATAGACAATTTTATAATTTTTATTCTCAAAAAATACTCTACCAGTCACTAGGTATTTTTCGGTTTCTTCTATTGTTAAGTTTTTTTTGCTCCATAGATTTAGGCTAATTAATTTATTTTCTTGAGTAATTAAAGATCTTTTTCTAACAGCATATACTGTTCCTTTTCCTAGGGCAACATTGGTTAGTTTTTTTTGATTTGACTTAAGTATTTTTTTTGCTTCGGAAAAATCCATTTCAAAATAAAAATCATCAAAAAGGATTTCTTGAGCATGCCCAGTTAAAAAAAATAATGTTAAAAAAACAAAGGAGTAGTATCTCTTTTTCATTTTGTTGTGATCTGTTATCCTCCATAAAGATAAGTGAGTTTTATAGATAGCACAACATACTCAAAAAAGTTGATGGATTTGTTTATTCATATTTCAGTCATAATAAAAGGATATTAATCTCATAATCATCAAAGAGGAGTTGTTTTTATTTTAAGTACTTTGGAATGTTATTTTATTTTCAAAAACTATAATATTTTATGAACTCAAAGTATGCATTAATAACGGGAGCCTCTTCAGGTATTGGACTTGAAATCTCAAAATCATTAGCCCGGCGTAATTTTAACTTGGTCTTAACTGCAAGAAGTAAAGTAACTTTGAAAAAAATTTCTGAAGAAATTTCAAAAAAATTTTCTGTAAATGTTGATTTTATATCATGTGATCTATCTGAAAAAGAAGCCCCAAAAAAACTTTATGATTTTTGTAAGAATAAAGGGTACCAAATAGAAATGCTGGTAAATAATGCAGGCTTTGCCATTCCTGGTTCTTTTGATCAAACTCCTATGGATGAAGAAGAGCGATTTATAAGAGTATTGGGCATTGCTGTAATTTCTCTCTGTAAGAAATTTATTCAGGATATGTTAGAAAGAGGTGAGGGACGTATCATGATTATTTCATCGGTAGCTGCATTTGCACCTCCCTCTTCAATTCAAACCTTGTATGGTCCTATAAAAACGTTTATGAACCGATTTAGTGAAGGATTAAATTTAAATTATAATCACAAAGGAATCACTTCTACTGCTGTTTGTCCCGGGTATACCATTACTAATTTTCATACAGCAAGTGGTGTTCAAAATGAAATGGATAATGTTCCCAGTTTTATGAAAAAAGAAGCTAAACAAGTGGCAGAAGAAGCAGTAAAGGCAACTTTAAAAGGAAAAAAAATATGCGTGCCCACTAAAACTTTTAAAGTCATTGTTTTTTTACTCAAAATCACTCCACACGGCTTATTTTCACTCGTAAGTGGATTTTTAGCACCTGGTCGCTACCAAAAAAATAAGTGAGAATTATCATTTTACACCAGTAATAATTAAGGTGCCAACCCAATTTTTCTTTACACCTGAATGCCAACTAGAAATTTTTTTAAAGCCTACTTCTAAAAAAAATGTTTTCCACTCTGATTCTGAAAATAGTGACATAATAGAAATTCCACATTCTTCAGGCCAAGAATGAGAGGAGATATTTTCAGAATAAAAGTCTAAGCCAATAATAAGTCTTGCTCCTTCTTTTAACCAATTAGAAAAAACATGTTGAATGAGTTTTTGAGGTTCTTTAAGATAATAGAAAACTTCCATTGAGTGAACAAGATCTACCTTGTTTTTCGGCTTCCAAAGTAATAAATCATTACAAATATATTTGTTTTTAAGATCTAATTTTTTGGCTTTTTGAATCATTTTTAAAGCCCCGTCGATTCCCGTTGCTTGGATACAATTTGGAAGAGAGGCTACTGAACGAACCACCCACCCGTTGCCGCATCCGGCATCAATAAAGGAGAAGTTGGTTAGGTCTTTTGTTGCAAATGAAATCATATTCTCAACCGATTCTTCATGGTTTTTTTCCATGCCTTCATCTTTACCAATCGACACCCATTCGCCAAACACTTCAATTGGTGTTTTTTTCATAATTTAAAAGTACATATTGTTTGTATCCTAAAATACTTTTTGATAGATTTTAAAATGAATGCCCATAAAAGCTTCCCTAAACCATAAGAATTTATATTTTTATGGTGTAAACACTAAATTTATATATTATGATTAAATTTAAAATATTGTTAGCAATTTCTGCCTTCTTTTTAATTAATTCGATTCAAGCTCAGCAAGGTGCTCTGTCACTAGATGCTTTTGTGGAACAACATCAGTCTTTCGAGGAAAATGAAAATGGTGAAATCACACCGATAAACGTAAAAGAAATAAATAAAATATTAAAATTTTTAGTGGAGCAGAAGTTTCCCAATGTTGCTAGAACTAGAAATATTATATGGGATTCATATACTACCTTTGTAAGTCCTTTCGATAAGTATCATTTCCATACTTTTATTATTCAAGTCAAAATTGAAGGTGTAGATCGTTATAAATATGTCGAGGTAACCTATGATCCCAAAACTAAAAAAGCAGATACTAAATTCATATGGAACCCAGATAAAGAAGATTTCTTTGTTCCAGAAATCGAAGAAGAAATTTTAGAAGAAAGCTCATCAACTAATTAGAAAAAATTTTTATTAATTTTTTATGAAAAACATTAAATACTTATGTCTATTGTTGGTTCTTGGGTGCAGCCCAAAAACTTCTGAATGGAATAATCTTATTTTAAATAATTCTCTCGAAGGTTGGCATATCTTTCAGGATGATGGTTCGAAAAAAGGATGGTATGTAGAAGACGATATTCTAATTTTTGATACTGTATCGGGTTTAGAGTCTGGCTTAGATGATGCAAGTCTTTTGTCCAATAAAAAGTACACTAGTTTTGAGATTAAATTTGATTGGAAAATTGAAAAGGGAGGAAATAGTGGATTTATGTGGGGGGTAAGTGAAGCGCCCGCCTATAAATTTCCCTATCAAACGGGCCCTGAAATTCAGATTATTGATATCGCCATTTATAATGCTCCAAAAGAGGTTCTTGGTGGTGAAATTGAGCTTAATAATATTCTTACAGATCTTGATGCTAAAAAACATTATTTAGGAGCAGTATATGACATGTATTCTCCAAATGAAATTGACTCGTATAATCCTGCAGGCCAATGGAATTCTTATCATATTAAAATTGATCAGAAAAATAATAATGGATGGGTAATTTTAAATGGAATAATTATCAACAATTTCAAACTTAGAGGTCCAGAATGGGATGCTTTATTGTTAAATAGTAAATTCAGTAAATCTGACGATTATGATTATTTAGGTGATAAAAGATGGTATGATTTTGCGATCTATCCAGAGGGGTATATTAGTCTACAAGATCATCCTGGCAAAGCATATTTTAAAAATATTAGAATTAAAGAATTAAAATAATTGCTTTATTTAAAACAGAAACTATATCTTAAATTAAGTTTTCTAAAATATTAATCGTAATAAAAAAGCCCTTCAAATTGTTGAAGGGCTTTTTTTGTATTGTAAGTTTATAATATGCTTTAAAAAAAATATTATTCAGCAGCTTCTTCAACTACTTCTATTTCTTTAAGAGAGTTCATTAGACCACCAGCATCCATATAGTCGCCTCCACTGATTACTTTACCATCCTTAAAGTCCCATGTATGGTATGAAACTATTTCCCAGCTTTTCCCTGAAGCAGAATGAACTCCGTTCCATTTCCCATAGGTACGAACACTTCCATCGGATAACCCCGTTTCAGCCAACACACCTGGCAGCCAGTTTACGGGAGTATAAACCACATCTTCCATTGCATCTTGCCAGCTTTTCAAATAGGCGCTAAAAGCTTCTTTGCCGACTGGTTCAGATCCGTGAAATGCAGGTTGCCATTGAATATCTTCATGAATCATTGCAAGTTGAGCGTTTTGGTCTGCTTCTGAGCCCTGAAGTTCAAGAAACTTTTTTGCACTTTCAAGATTTGTTGCATAATCTGGATGTATTCCAGGAGAACAAGCCATGAGTAGGCCTAATAGGGTAATGCTTAGTATTTTTTTCATTTTAATTTTTTTTAAGATTATTATTTTACGGTTAATTATTTGATTTTTAGCAATATAATGATTTTTCACCTAAATAATGCTTCACTAAAATGCATAAGAAAGACCCAAACTGATGAGCCCTGGACTATTATCAAGTTTGACAGGAATGCTAGTTGAACCTACACCAGCTGCACTTAACAATTCTTCAGAAAGACCCTGATCATATCTAACATCTAATCCTAATTTACCTAAATGTAATCTAGCTCCAAAATGAATTCCAACAGTTAAGTCTTCTGTACCAGTTGGTAATTTATCATCTGAAGTCATTTCGTATCTTAATGTTGGACCAGCAAAACCACTTAAAATTGGTAAAACTTTTAATCCTATTGATATCGGCGCTTCTATTCTAGATTGAGTTACCTTTAAATTGTCCTTAAATTCAGAGTAATGGAGTTCAGGTCTTAAATACAGCATTAATAATTTTATTTCTGAATATATTCCAACATAGAATCCATTACGATTATTATCGATATCTCCTAAACTAGAATTAGCAGATATGATTTCGTCAATATCACCGCTAGTATTAAGATTTACACCAGCTTTTGCACCAAATTTAATAAACTTATTTATCACTTTTTTAGCAACAGGAACGACAGGCTCTTGAGCATAAACTTTTGTGAATCCTACTAGTAATAGAAGTATGATTATTTTTTTCATTTTAATATATTTTTATAGTTAATAGTAATACAAGTTAATATTATTAATAAAATATGTTATTATTTTTAAGATAAATATAAAAATTTACCTTTGGGCATGGGTTTAACAAATAATGATATTTTCAAAAAGCTCCGTGTAGCACATAAACTACGTGATGATCAAATTGTTGAAATTTGTAACTTAGTTGATTATAAGATCACTAAGTCTGAGCTAGGCGCGTTCTTTAGAAACGAAAGACATGAGAAGTATATGGAGTGTGGCGATCAGATATTGCGTAATTTTTTAAATGGTTTAGTAATTCATTTGAGAGGACCCATGGAGAAAAAATAACTTTTTAGATTGATTTAAGTCCAGTTTAAAAATAACTTTTTTTTATAAAAAAAAGCTATCTGTTCTAACAGATAGCTTTAAAATTAAATTCTTTTTTAAAATTAATTTATGGTTATATCAAATATAATATTTTTAATTGCAATTAACAACTAAAGATTAAATGTTTTAAGCCTTAATTTTCTGTAACTATTCTTATAATGAGAAATAACTTGTTCTTTAGAATTTAAGCTTGTAAAATTTTTCCATTTAGTGGTGTTAGTTGAATGATTAAAATCTACATTATTAATTGTCCAAAATTGTAATTCATAGATGACTTCGTAAAGATCAATTCCTCTATCGGATAAATAATATTTTTTTATTTTTTTATCTTCAGGGTCTCTTGTGAAATTAATTATTTCTAATGAAATCAACTTTTTTAATCTGTCAACAAGAATACTTGAAGATATACCTTCATCAGATTCATTTAAAAACTCAGAAAAAGTATATTTTTCTCTAAAAATGTCACGAACAATTATTAAGGACCATTTATCACCCAAAATATCTAAAGATACTTTGCAAGCGCAGATCGATTCTTTTTTGTCGTATTTAATTTTACGCATTTTTAAATAGATATGAGTATAATTAACTTTTAAAAAAAAAAGAGCCATTTTTAAAGATGGCTCAATAACTAAGTTCTTTAAAAAAATTAGTTTGTGGTTAAATTAAATATAATATTTTTAATTGCAATAAACAACTTAAGATTAAATATCTCTAATCTTAATTTATTGTAAGTTTTCTGATAATAAGAAATAACCTTTTATTTTGATTTTAAACTTGTAAGATCAATTCCTATATTAGTTAAATAATACTTTTTATTTAAGGGTCTCATTTGATGCCAATTATTTCTAATAAAATCGAAAATATTGTAACTTACTAATGATAGCTATGAATTTTAAAAGAAAAACCCTCCAATTGGAGGGTTTAACATAAGAATTTAAAAGTAAAACTATACTTTTCTTACGTTTAAAGCACTAAGTCCTTTTTCTGTAGATTCTGTATCATAAGTAACTTTATCACCTTCAGATATATCATCTTCTAAGTTGTTAATATGTACAAAAACATCTTTTTCTCCTGAGTCAGGAGTTATAAAACCAAAGCCTTTGTTTTGATTAAAAAATTTAACTGTTCCGTTAT
>Ga0307995_1001588_pt1 | contig 14007 bp, 9 predicted proteins | sample EllFjometagen262_FD_203132 | JGI IMG/M metagenome (GOLD analysis project Ga0307995, IMG submission 203132) | Marine microbial communities from Ellis Fjord, Antarctic Ocean - #262 | ecosystem: Environmental > Aquatic > Marine > Unclassified | place: Southern Ocean | collected 2014-11-02
TGGCAAGCTACAATTGCTGCTGTTTCTGTTCGCAATCTACTAGTTCCTAAAGTCACAGGAATAAAACCAGCTTTTATGGATTCATTTATTTCATTAGTTGAAAAATCTCCTTCTGGACCAATCAATAGAATCGTGTTGTCATTCGGTTTTAGTACACTTTTTAAAGATTGTTTATTGCTTTCTTCACAATGAGCTATTAATTTTTGATGAAGATTTCCTTCCTGCAATTTTAAGAAATCACCAAATGGAATTGCTTTATTTATTTTAGGTAAAAATGCGTTTAAGGATTGCTTCATAGCACTTTGTATTTTCTTGTCAAAACGCTCTATTTTAATTATTTCACGTTCACTATGTTCGCAAATAATGGGTGTGATTTCAGTAACACCAATTTCGGTAGCTTTTTCTAAAAACCATTCGTAACGGTCGTTCAGTTTTGTTGGAGCTACTACCAAATGAAGTGAATAGGGAAGTGGTTCTTGTTTTTTAACTTCTAATACTGTTGCCATACAATTTTTAAGATTTGATTGTATTAAGCGTGCCTTAAAAAAAAATCCCTTTCCGTTGGTAAGATTTAAAATTGAACCTTCTTGTTTTCGTAAAACTTTAAAAATATGCCTGCTTTCTTCTTTATCAAATTTAATTTCTTTAGAAGTTTCAGTAATAAATTTATTGTAGAATAATTGCATTTTATATGTTGCTTTTAATATTAGTAGGTTCTATACTTTTAACAATCTCAATTAATTTTGGATTCATGTAATTATTTTTATAATTTCATTCTTGCTTTTGCAACGATATCGTTTGAAGCAAAAAGTTGTTGTTTGTATTTTAACTCTCCAACAATAGCAATCATAGCAGCATTATCTGTACAAAACTCAAGGTTTGGAATATGAACTTTCCAAGCAAGATTCTTTTCAGCATTTTTTAATGCCTTCCTAATACCAGAATTTGCAGAAACACCTCCGCCAATAGCTACTTCTTTAATACCTGTTTGTTTTACAGCATTTTTTATTTTATCCATTAAATAATCCACAATGGTGTATTGTAGACTAGCACAAATATCATTCAGATTTTTATTAATAAAATCAGGATCTTCTTTTACATTTCTTTTAACAAAATACAATACAGAAGTTTTTAATCCACTAAAACTAAAATCTAAAGGCCCTACTTTGGGTTTAGGAAAAGGAAAAGCCTTTGGATTACCTTGTTTAGAATATTTATCGATTAACGGTCCACCAGGATAGGGTAGTCCAAGTAATTTTGCGCTTTTATCAAAGGCTTCACCAACAGCATCGTCTAAAGTTTGACCAATTACTTCCATTTCAAAATGATTAGATACTTTAACAATTTGGGTATGGCCACCACTTATTGTTAATGCTAAAAAAGGGAATGTTGGAGCTGTATGTCCTTCGGATTTTATAAAATGTGCTAAAATATGTGCCTGCATATGGTTTACATCGATCAAAGGAATCTCTAATCCCATAGCCAAAGACTTTGAAAATGAGGTGCCTACCAATAGTGAACCCATTAATCCTGGCCCTCTTGTAAAAGCTATGGCATTTAACTGTTTTTTGTCGATATTTGCTTTCTGTAAGGCAAGTTGTACAACAGGTACTATATTTTGTTGATGCGCTCTAGAAGCAAGTTCTGGAACAACGCCACCGTATTCTTTATGAATACTTTGTGTAGCAATAACATTTGATAATATAGTTCCATTTTTTATAACAGCTGCAGCAGTATCATCACAGGATGATTCGATTCCTAAAATGTATGTCTGTTTTGGTATCAAATTAAAAAAGGCATATTTATTGGTTGTAAAAATAAAACATTAAGACCGTATCAAAAAACTAAAAAAAATAATAAAAAGAATTCTTACCATCTTGTTGTTGATAATTGCACTTATTATTATCACACTATCCTTGCCTATTGTTCAAACTTATATTGCAAAAAAAGTTACTACAAAATTAAACGAAAACTTTGGTACTAGTATAAGTATCAGTCGTTTAGGACTTAATTGGAAGGGCGAAGTAGACATTAGAGAAGTTTATATAGAAGATCACCATAAGGATACATTAGTATATGTTAAATTGCTAAATACCAGTATACTAAGTATGAAAAATATTACAGAAGGTGATTTAAATTTTGGTTTTATTGAATTAAATAAAGCTAAGTTTTATTTAAAAACCTATAAAGGAGAAGAACTTAACAACATTATGATATTTGCCGATAAATTTAAATCAGATTTACCTAATAATGGAAATGTATTAGAATTAAAAGCAACCAATATTAAGTTTTCAGGTAGTAATGTAAAAATAACGGATGAAAATCTAGAAAAATCAAATATTTTTAATCTTAGTAACATTAATATCAGTAGTGAAAATTTCAGCATTGTAGGTCCAAATGTTAAAACAGATATAAAGCAATTATCGTTAGTATCACAAAGAGGATTTGAAATTAAAAATCTAACTGGAAAGTTTTCCTATAGTTTAAGTTCTATAGTGCTTAAACAACTCAAACTTATAACAGATGACTCTCGTATAAATGGCGATATCATAATGAATTATAAAGAGGGAGAACTATCAAATTTTGTAAATAAAGTGAATCTAGATGTTCATTTCAATGAAGCAAAAATTTCTACCAACGATTTAAATACATTTTATAATAAATTTGGTATAAATCAACACCTGCTAATTGATGGAGATATAGAGGGCACTTTAAATAATTTGACCTTTTCAAATGGTCAAATTAAAAGTGGATTAATTAAAATTACCGGTGATTTTAATTTTATTGATTTATTAAGTAATAAAAATGATTTTGCTATTTATGCAAACAATCATTCGATTTCATTAAACTACAATTCACTTAAAGGATTAATGCCAAAAGTATTAGGGAAGGTTTTACCAAAAGAAATTAGCAATTTAGGCACTATTAAATTTAATGGGAGCACAACAATTACGAAAACTTATTTAACAACATCAAGTATCTTAATAAGCGCATTAGGTTCCGCAAAAATAAATGCCGATATTCATAATTTAAATGATAAAGAAAATACTGCCTATATTGGAGATGTAGACTTTACTAATTTTGATTTGGGAGCTCTTATAAATACAGAAAGCATAGGAACTATTACTTCGAAATTAAATATTGAAGGAGTAGGTTTTACTCAAAAATCGTTAAATACTAAAGTTACAGGAGAAATAAACTCTTTTGTTTTTGAAAATTATAATTATAAAAACATAACTCTTTCTGGAAATTTTAAACATCCATTATTTGATGGAAAATTGAATATTGATGATCCTAATTTAAAGCTAACATTTAATGGATTAATAGATGTGTCAAAAAAATTGAATCGATATAACTTTAAAGTAGGTATAGAATATGCAGAGTTAAACAAATTAAACTTAATGAAACGTGATAGCATATCAGTTTTTGTTGGTAAAATTGACATGAATATGATAGGGAATGATTTAAATAATACCTATGGATCTATCTCTTTTAAAGAAACATTTTATCAAACTGAAAATAATGATTTTTATTTTAATGATTTTTTGATTACTTCAAAAAAAGATGGATTAAAAAGAGTTATAGATATTAATTCTCCAGATATTATGACTGGATATATTTCTGGAGAATTTTTAATTGAAGATATTCCAGATTTATTTATTAACGGTGTAGGAAGTATTTATGCAAACTTTAAACCAAAGAAAATAACTAAAAATGAATACATTGATTTTGATTTTGAAATCTATAATAAACTAATTGGAATATTTATTCCTCAACTAGAGTTTGGGAATGATACCAGAATAAAAGGATCTGTTTATTCAAATGAATCTAAAATAAAATTTGATTTTGAGTCTCCCGAAATGATAGTTTTTAATAATTATTTAGGAAAAGTTAAATTTAAATTAGATAATTTTAATCCATTATATAACACGTATATTTCAGTAGATACTTTAGATAATGGTTTTTATAACTTAAAAGACATTAACTTTATTAATAAAACTATAAATGATACACTTTATGTAAGTACAAATTTTTCAGGAGGTAAAAATAAAGATTATTTTAATTTATCATTATACTATACTATTGACAGAGAAGGAAACTCTGTAGTTGGAGTAAAAAAATCTGACATTATTTATAATGAGAACACCTGGTATTTAAATGAGCAGGATGATAAAAATAATAAAATTGTATTTGATAATAGTTTTAAAAATATAAAATTCGATTCGATAGCATTAAATCATAATGATGAATTAATACAATTTACAGGAGCTACAACCGATAGCACTTTCAAAAATTTAAAAGTTCAATTTAAAGATGTTAATATAGGTAATTTAGTTCCTAAAGTTGATAGCCTAAGACTCGAAGGAAATATTAATGGTAATTTAAGTATTCTTCAAAAAGAGGGTGTTTATTATCCTAGTTCTAATATTATTATTGATAATATTGATGTAAATGATATACAAATGGGGGATTTTGTAATTGATATTGTAGGAAACAATGAGCTAACCCGATATGATATAAATACATCTCTTACTAATAACAATCTTAAATCTATAAATTCTATTGGTTATATTGAAGAGACTAGTGGTCAAATGAAAATACAATTAGATATAGAATTGAATGAATTTAATCTAGGAGCAGTTAGTCCTTTTGGAGGTAGTGTAATTACAAATATAAGAGGCTTAATATCAGGAAAAGGAAAGGTTTCTGGAAAATTGAATTCTCCTGATATTTTTGGTGATTTTATCTTGAAAAATAGTGGTTTAAAGGTGCCATACCTTAATATTGATTTTAATTTAGATAGCACTACTAATCTTATTGTAACAAAAGAAAAATTAGAGATTTTTAAAACTACTATTACCGACACCAAGTATTTAACAAAAGGAGTTCTAAGGGGGAATGCAACTCATAAAGATTTCGGAAATTGGAAATTAGACTTAAGCGTAAATACAGTTAATTTATTAGTATTGGATACTCCAGCAGATGAAAATCAATCCTATTATGGAACAGCTTTTATAAGTGGGACTACACATATTCATGGTCCTATAAAAGAATTAATAATAGATGTTAATGCTGCTACTGAAGTGAATACGGTATTTAAAATACCATTAAGTAATACTGAAACTATTGGAGATAATTCTTTTATAAAATTTCTATCTCCTAAGGAAAAAGAAGCTAAACTTCGTGGTGAAACTATAGTAACGGACAATTTAAAAGGACTTGAATTAAATTTTGAATTGGATATTAATAAAAATGCAGAAATCGAGATTGTTATTGATCAAAACACGAAGTCAGCTTTAAAAGGGAGAGGAGCAGGAACTTTATTAATAGAAATAAATACCTTAGGAAAATTTAATATGTGGGGTGATTTTATAGTATATGAAGGTATTTATGATTTTAGATATGGAAAAATTATAAGAAAAGAAATTGAAGTTGAAAAAGGGGGTACTATAACTTGGGATGGTTTAGCTAGTAAAGCAAATTTAAACTTAAAAGCTATTTATAAAACTAAAGCAAATCCTTCTGCATTACTGGATGACCCAACGGTTAACAGGAAGATACCTGTTGAAGTTTTTATAGATTTAACCAATAACATCACCCGACCAAATTTATTATTTGACATTAGTTTTCCTGATGTAAGTTCTTCTGTTAGAAGTGAATTGGAATATAGACTTCAAACTACTGAAGAGAGAGAAAAGCAAGCTTTATTTTTATTGACAACAGGTTCTTTTATTAGTGATACAGCTGGACAAAGTGCTGTTTCTGGAACAGTGACTGATGGTGTTAATGCTATCCTTGCTCAAATATTAACAGATGACGATGCGATTATAAATTTCACACCCTATTACGATATGGGAATAGATACTCAAGAAATTGAAACTCAAGATGAATTTGGTGTGAAATTCTCTACTAAAATCACTGAACGAATTGTCGTAAATGGAAAAGTTGGTATTCCTGTTGGAAAAATTAATGATTCAAGAGTTGCTGGTGATGTCGATGTACAATGGTTGGTAAATAAAGATGGTAGCTTGCGAATTAACTTTTTTAATCGTCAAGCAGAATTACAATTTATTGGTGAAGATCAAACATTTGAACAGGGTATAGGTATTTCTTACCAAGTAGATTTTGATACCATTAAGGAACTTATGAATAAACTATTTGGAATAGAAATAAAATTAGAAGAGTTTATTCCAGATGATAAGAAACCAGTTAGTTTTAAGGCAGGTACTTAAATAATTAAAATAAAGCAATCATTGATATTTCTATATTTACAGATTTTGGCAATCTAGAAACTTCAACAGTTTCTCTAGCAGGAGCAGTTTCTTCATGAAAATAAGAAGCATAAATTTTATTAATTTCTAAAAAATTATCCATATCACTTATAAAAATGCTTGATTTTATAACATTTTCAAAAGTCATACCAGCTTCTTTAAGTATAGCTTTTAAATTTTCCATTATTAACTGAGTTTCTTGCTTTATAGAACCAATCATTAATTCTCCAGTTTTTGGGTCAATAGCTATTTGACCAGATGTATATAAAGTATTACCTGATAATACTGCTTGATTATAAGGCCCGATAGGAGCTGGAGCGTCTTTAGTAAAAATAATTTTTTTCATATCAATTACCTGTGAAAACAGGATTTTATTTAATTATATTCTTTTATCTGATTCTCTACGTTTTTCATATTTAATATCACTAAGCATAGAAGATTTAATACCTATAAACATATACCAAGATGTATGAGTGCTGCCAATTGGAGTCCAATTAAAACTTAACCTCCAACTTTCTAAATCTCTTTGAAATCGAAATTGAGTTAAGGTTATTCCTTTGTTTTTAAAATCATAACCCGATGATATGCCGACCTTCCAGTTTGGTGAAAATTCTATATTTGAACTCAACATAATAGATTGAGAAGATATTTCATTTTGTCTAGTAGAATTTGCATACGTAATAGTATAAGCCATTCTTAAATCCCAGGGAATTGAAAAATTATACCAATTATAATCAGAATTTGAAATATCTTTATCGGATTCACTTAGGTCATTTATTGGATTGGAATCTCCAAACAAATCATCTGGTCGACCTCCATTTTTAAATGTATCGGTTTCGAAATCATCATCTTCACTACCTTGAAAATCTTTACTAGAAAATGTATAATTAATACTAATATTAGCACGAGTTAATCTAAAGAGGCTTCCACCATTATTAATATTGAATTCATCTACTCTAATATTATTGTTATTTAAAGCATAAGGGTCAAGCGCTCCATTAAAGTTAAAATCTAATTTTTTTACAATTGGAATACTTCCAGAAAAGATTAATGGATTCCAATTTAAGGAGTCTCCAGCAATATTATAAGCAGTATTAAAATTTAAGTTATTTAATAAAATCATCTTTTTTGGTTTAACTTGGGTAGTATCCCTGTCTCGTACTTTTGCTTCTATTGTATTACTAATAGACATTCCAATACTACTTGATCTTACATTCCCGGGGGCTCCATATAATGATTGTTCAAAACGTGAATATTCTACAACTTGCTCATTTGCTGTAGGATCAACATAACTATTATAAAATTGATCAAAGGAAGGATTAATATTATAACTTAAAGATGGTCTAAATACATGACGTAATGCTTCAATCTTTTTTCCTTTTCCAAAATTAAACATTCCATACAAGGTAGTTCCAAGACTAGTAGAAAAATTATAAGTACGATAACTATCAAATCCTTTTATAGTGTCTTGAATAACCCCTCCTTCTCCTGCATTATATTCTGGGTCATAATATTTTTTAATAGTATTAAACGCCCATGTTTCTTGATAGGTAGTATTTAACGAAGAACTTATATTTTTAAATATTTTAAAATTTGTGCTAATTGGTATTGAATGTCTTGCTCCAATTTTCGCATTGTTAAACATTTTTGAAGTAAAAAATTCATCGCCTGTTGTTTGAATTCTATTTTCAGCAGCTAAATTATATTGTAAATTAATATTTTCTATAATTCCCTTTTTTGAACCAATCTTGGGTTCAAATGGGAATATTCTAGATATACTAGTATTTAAATTTGGCAGTGACATATTAATTGCGTCTGTATTGGTATTTTGAGAGTGTGTTCCGGCAAGAGAAAAATTAATTTGTGGAATTGTTTCAAATGTTTTTGAATAGGAAACTGAAGAACTTAGTGTATTTATTAAAGAACTTGCATTGTTTGTTTGATTTATCGATTCATTATAATATTGACTACTTCCTAGATTAACAGATGCAGCAAATCGAGAACTTGGATTTGCTTTAGCATCTTGATTATGATTCCATCTAATATTATAAACAGAACCTTCATTAAAACCATCGAAGCCACGCTCACCATTTATTAGTTTTTCAAAGCGTAAACTTAAATTTCCTTTAAACTTATAACGCAATGCATATGAAGATTCTGCCCTTATTGCATAACTACCATTAGTGTAATAATCTCCAATAATAGTTAAATCTAAATAATCACTAATTGCAAAATAATACCCACCATTTTGAAAGAAAAAACCACGATCTCTATTGTCTCCAAAACTTGGTATTATAAAACCTGATGTTCTATCCTTAGTTAATGGGAAAAATGCAAAAGGTAGCCCTAATGGAAGAGGAACATTGGCTATATACATATTTGTAAATCCGGTAATAATTTTTTTATTCGGAACTACTTTAGCTCTTCGTGTATAAAAATAATATTCAGGATTCTCAATATCCTTAGCCGTTGTAAATTTTATATTTTTAAGAAAATAAACTGAATCATTAACTTTTTTTGAAACTTCAGCTTTGTATTTAACTTCATCTTGTCCAGATCTAGAATTATAAATTAATGCTTTTTTTGTATTCATATTAAATCGGATAGAATCTGGAATCACTTCATTTTGTGCTTGAGTAAATACTGGTAATTGTGAATAAACACCTGCACTATCGATTCCTTTAGCATAAATTTCATTTTTATTATAATCTAAAACAATATACCCACCTTCAATACGCATATCTTCATACGTTATATATGCTTCGTTATACATATAAACCTTGTTTTCCAGCTTGTCTATATAGACATAATCTTCACCAAAATAATTAATAACTCCTGTAAGTATTTCTCCTTTAGATCTAATAGTATCAGGCTTAACAGTATCTACTATTGCTTCATTAAATTCAGAAAGAATTAAATTTTGATTGATACTAATAGTGTCTTCTACTTCTTTTATAGGAATTATAGTTTTGTTTTTAGTAGGAGTTTCTTGAGAATACAAAAAAGTGTTGCATAAAAGCAGCAGTGAAAATGTTGCTAATAAAAAATGCTTAAAAGTTTGCAATGCTACGATACCTTTTTTTTGTAAATTTGGTTTTGTATTGTACATCTAGTTTCTTAGAGTTACAGCCTCAAAAATAAGCATATTTTTTATGTGATTTTTTTTAAAAGGAAATTTTTAACAATACTACTATAATCAATGCGTTAAGCATAAATAACAAATGGGAAATGCTCATGAAAAACAAATTATTTTATTTTATTTTACTAATAGCAGTCATTCTTACTTCATATTCGTTTAATATTATTACAAATAATACAGAAAAGCCATTCATTGTAGTTTTAGATGCGGGACACGGAGGAAATGATCCTGGTAATATAGGAAATGGCTATAAAGAGAAAAATATTGTTTTAAATATTGTTCTTGAAGTTGGAAAAATTTTAGAAGCAGAATCTAATTTTAAAGTAATTTATACTCGCAAAACAGACGTGTTTATTAAATTACATGAAAGAGCACCTATTGCAAATAAAGCAGATGCAGACTTATTTGTTTCTGTTCATTGTGATGCTTTTACAAATAATGCCTATGGCGCTGGTACTTTTGTTTTAGGCTTACATCGATCTCAAGCAAATTTTGAAGTTGCAAAAAGAGAAAATGAAGTGATATTTTTAGAGGATGATTATAAAGAAAATTATGAAGGATTTGACCCAAATTCCCCTGAATCATTGATAGGTATGACTTTAATGCAAGAAGAATATTTAGATCAAAGCATATTATTAGCATCATTAATACAAGATAATTTCACTAATAATTTAAAGAGAAAAGACCGAAGCGTTAAACAAGCTGGCTTCATGGTACTTTATAAAAGTTATATGCCTAGTATTTTAGTTGAAACAGGTTTTTTAACCAATAAAAAAGAGGGTGCTTATCTAAATTCTTTAAAAGGTCAAAAAGAAATGGCTAAAGAAATTGCAAAAGGAATAATAACTTATAAAAATAGTTTATCATTAGCGACTGGAGATATTATACAGAAAAAAAATATTGAAACTGTTGAAGATAATAAATTTGAAGGCTACACCTTTAAAGTACAACTTGCAGCTTCTAGTAAGAAATTAAGCTTGGAATCATATAACTTTAAAGGATTGATGGGTGTTTCAAGAGAAGAGGAGGATAAGTTATTTAAATATTATTATGGAAAAACATCAGATTATAATAAAATACAGCTTATGAAAAAAATTGCGGAGGAAAAAGGACATAATTCCTGTTATATAGTGGTTTTCAAAGAAGATAAAAAATTAAAACTTTCTGATGTTTTAAATACTGTAGACAAATAATCCTAATTCATCAATTTATTTATAAATTTGTTTTTAATCAAAAATACAAATCATTGAAAATAGCTAAAGAAGTTAAAACCGGATTACTTGCCATATTTTCTATTTTATTATTAATTTATGGTTATAGTTTTCTTAAAGGATCTGATCTTTTTTCTAACGAAAGAATCTTTTATGTTTCCTATAATAATGTTGCTGGATTAGTAGTTTCTGCACCTGTAACCATAAATGGCTACGCAATAGGACAAGTTGAAAATATTGATTTTGAAAATAAAAAAGGAAGTTTATTAGTAACTTTTAAATTGAAAAAAGATTTTGAATTTTCAAAAAATAGTATTGTCCGTATATATAGCACCAGTGTAATAGGCGGTAATGCCCTAGCTATTATTCCAACTATAGATAAAAATAACGTTGCTAAAAGTGGAGATACTTTAAAAGGTGAAATTGAACAAGGAATGTTAGAATCATTGACTTCTGGTTTAAAACCATTGGAGAATAGAATATATAAAACACTTTCTGGACTTGATACTTTACTTTACAATTTTAACTCAGTATTAAATGATGACACTACAAATAATTTAAAAGAAGCCATTGCAAGTTTAAATAAAACAATGAAATCTTTTGAAGGAGTTTCTTCAGATTTAAATTCATTACTAATTAAAAATAAACCAAAACTTGATAGTACGTTTTCCTACCTTAAAATAACTACTAGTAATTTAGCAAGTTTTTCAGATTCATTAGCACAAGTAGATATTAAAACAATGGCTTCTAATTTGGAGTCTACCTTAGAAAGTTTTGACGCAGTTATGAAGAAGATTGACCAAGGAGAAGGTAGTATTGGCAAACTTGTAAATGACGAAAAACTCTACAATAACTTAGAAGCTGCCTCTAAAGAATTGGAAGAGCTCTTAAGAGATTTAAAAGAAAACCCAAAACGTTATCTTCATATTTCTGTTTTCGGAAAGAAAGCAAAAGAATATAAGCCTACAGCAAACGAAAAGAAATAGTTTATGCAATACATTCCCAATATTTTGTTTTTAATTCTTCTTCTTGTTGGTTTAGGGTTTTTTATAAAGAATAGTAAAAAAATAATCCGAAATATTAAATTAGGGTACAAGGTTGATGCTTCAGATCATAAAAAAGAACGTTGGACTAATGTAATTCGAATTGCATTAGGCCAGTCTAAAATGGTTGTTAGGCCAATAGCTGGAGTACTTCATATTGTTGTATATGTTGGTTTTGTTATCATTAATATTGAAGTCTTAGAAATAATCATTGATGGACTTTTTGGAACCCACCGTATTTTTTCTGGTTTAGGAATGCTTTATAATATTTTAATTGCTTCTTTTGAGCTCTTAGCTTTTTTAGTTTTAGTTAGTGTGATTATTTTTTGGATTCGTAGAAATATAAAAAGAATAAAACGTTTTTGGTCCCCAGAAATGAAAGGTTGGCCAAAAAATGATGCCAATATTATTTTGTATTTTGAAATGGTTTTAATGTCATTATTTTTAATAATGAATGCAACCGATTTGCAACTTCAAACATTAGGAACTGAATATTATACAAAGGCAGGAAGTTTTCCAATTAGCAGTTTTTTATTACCTCTTTTCGAAAACCTTTCAGAAAGCAGTTTAATACTTATAGAACGTTCTGCTTGGTGGTTGCATATTATTGGAATTTTTATCTTCTTAAATTATTTATACTTTTCAAAGCATCTGCATATTCTATTAGCATTTCCAAATGTTTATTATGGCAGTGTAGAAGCTAAAGGGAAATTTAAAAATTTAGAGTCGGTAACAAATGAGGTGAAATTAATTATGGATCCAAGTGCAGATCCTTATGCAGCACCAGCGGAAGGAGCAGAGATTCCTGGAAAATTTGGAGCAAGTGATGTGTTAGATTTGAGTAGAACACAGTTATTAAACGCATATACATGTACAGAATGTGGGCGTTGCACAAGTAATTGCCCAGCAAATCAAACAGGTAAAAAACTGTCTCCTCGAAAAATCATGATGGATACAAGAGATCGTCTTGAAGAAATAGGGAAAAATATTGATACCAACGGAGTATTTATACCAGATAATAAACAATTATTAGATGATTATATAACTAGAGAAGAACTTTGGGCTTGTACTACTTGTAATGCTTGCGTTGAATCGTGTCCTGTAAGTATAGACCCTTTATCCATCATAATGGATATGCGTCAATATTTAGTCATGGAACAATCTGCTGCACCTAACGAGCTTAATATAGCAATGACTAATATTGAAAATAATGGTGCACCATGGCCCTACAATCAAATGGATCGATTGAACTGGAAAAATGAATAATATGAAAAAAGAAAATGTAAAAATAAAGTTACATAATAAATTGGTAGATGGTGAACTTATTAGTCCAACACATCCTGAAGGTATTAAAAATTATTTGATAGATATTGATGGTACTATTTGTGATGACATCCCAAATGAAGAACCAGAAAGAATGTTAACTGCAAAACTTTATCCAGATGCCTTAGAAACATTAAACAAATGGTATGATGAAGGACATATTATTTGTTTTTTCACATCGCGTACCGAAGAACATAGAGCATATACTGAAACTTGGCTAGAAAAACATGGATTTAAATATCACTCTATGTTAATGGGAAAACCACGAGGAGGAAATTATCATTGGGTAGATAATCATATGGTGAAGGCAACCCAATTTAAAGGAAAATTTACTGATTTAGTTGATAAAAAACGGATCATAAAAGTTTTTGATGATTAATATAAAAATTATCATAATTACAATTTTTACAGGGTTTTATTCATTATTAAATGCGCAATCAATTATTGGAGAATGGGAAACATTTGATGATGTAACAGGTAATAAATTATCGGTCATTGAGATCTATAAAAAAAACGATACGTATTTTGGAAAGATTACCCATTTATTCGAAGACCCTTTAGATTCCGTTTGTAATCAATGTGAAGATGATAATTATAACAAACCGATTATTGGTTTAGTAATTATTAAAAACTTAATTGAAGATGATGGTGAATATAATGATGGTACAATATTGGATCCAAATAATGGAAAATCATACAAATGTTATTTAGAATTAATAGGTAATAATAAATTAAAATTAAGAGGATATATTGGGTTTTCCATATTAGGAAGGACACAATATTGGCAAAGAAAAACATAAGAAATGAGTGATACATTAAAAGTGCCAACAATGGCTGAGTTTTTGGCTCAAGGGAAACAACCTGAAGTGCTTTTCTGGGTGGGCTGTGCTGGAAGTTTTGACGATAGAGCAAAAAAAATCACAAAAGCATTTGTAAAAATTTTAAATAAAGCAAATATTGATTTTGCTGTATTGGGAACTGAAGAGAGTTGTTCAGGAGATCCAGCTAAGCGCGCAGGA
>Ga0307995_1001589_pt1 | contig 13998 bp, 7 predicted proteins | sample EllFjometagen262_FD_203132 | JGI IMG/M metagenome (GOLD analysis project Ga0307995, IMG submission 203132) | Marine microbial communities from Ellis Fjord, Antarctic Ocean - #262 | ecosystem: Environmental > Aquatic > Marine > Unclassified | place: Southern Ocean | collected 2014-11-02
AAAATTAAAACAAATAAAAAGAATTCTAACAATTTTAAAATAATTAAAAAATGAAAAATTTTACTCTAATATTAATAACAATTTTTGCTTTTACTTTTAATAATGCACAAGCGCAAACAGCAACAAATTTTGCCACTGCACATGTAGAAAATGGAAATGGAGATACACAATCAGGAAGACTCTATAGAGTTAATGCAGGAGCCTCAAGAGATGGTAATGGAAATTCTAATGGAGCTTTTGGAAATATTGGTGATTGGTCTGTTGATTTGACTATTTCAGAAAAAACGCCAAATGATGCAGCAGCATCATTTGGAGGAGATGTAGGAAGAATGGATAATGGAGGTTTTGGCGCGATAGCTAGAGCTTCTTTTGCTGCTGGTAATTATACGAGAGCTCATAGTCTTGGTTCTGTTGCTTTTGGTTTTGTAACGATAGCAGGACAAGAAGGTGATCGAATGGGAGATGGTCCATTTAACGGTATAGATGGCGGTAATGTTGGTCAAGTTGCTTTTGGATGGAGATCTGTAGCGAGTGGTAATGGTGCAGTAGCTATGGGACATGGTAGTACTGCTTCTGGAGCATTTTCTTTTACTTCAGGTAATGGTAATACTGCTTCTGGTGAAGGATCTGTTGCTTTTGGTTTAGGAACTCAAGCTTTAGGACAAGGAACTGTTGCTATAGGTAAAAACAACGCAACAACCGATGCAGCATTTGTTGTTGGTAATGGTGCTGATGCAGGAAATCAATCAGATGCATTTGTGGTAAACACTGATGGTTCTGCTGTATTTGCTGGTGATGTAACTGTAAATTCTGATATGCGTTTGAAAGCAAACATTATATCTCTAGGAAGTACTCTAGCAAAACTTATGCAAATTGATGGTAAGAGTTATGTAATGAAAAAAGATACTTCAAAGCAGAAAATTGGTTTATTAGCTCAAGATGTTCAGGCAGTATATCCTGAATTAGTGAAAGAAGCAAACAATGCAGAAGGAACACTTTCTGTAAATTACCAAGGTTTAATTCCTGTGTTAATTAATGCGATTAAAGAACAACAAGTAGAAATTAATGAACTAAAAAAACTGATTAAGAAAAACTAATCTAATCAAGTTTTAATCTTAAATAAAAGAGCCCTACCTCCTTATTTGGTGGGGTTCTTTATTTCAAATAAATTATAAATCACCTCAATTTTATCATTTAAGATATAAGGTTGCCTCTATAAAAAATCTTTTATTGGGTAAACATAAAACAAACACAAATGAAAAATTTATTGACCATTCTATTCTTAAACGTATGTATGTTTTCTTTCGGACAAGTCACGTTTACCAATGCACCTATTAACAAACAATTAGTTGCCAGAGACCTAAACACTAATTTAGGAACTGTGACTGTTTCTGGAAACGTTAACAGTTCTGGAGTTTCTTATGACGCTATCCAAATTGAAGTACTTCGAGAAGGAGCAGCGTATGATACTGCCTCACAAAATTTAAGTTTTAGTGGAAATACTGCATCCTTTAATATTGCTGTAACCATTGCTGCCGAATTAAAAAATTACATTATAAAAATTAACGGTATTACTGCAGGTAGTTCTACCTTAATTAGAACGATAAACGATATTGTTGCTGGCGATGTGTTTATTGTACAAGGGCAATCTAATGCAGAAGCAAATTCTAGAAATGGTAGTGCAAATGGTAGTCAAAGTTCTTTTATTAGAGTTTATGCAAACGGTACAGAAAATGGCAGCAATTTACAAAATAACGATAATTGGTATATTGCTCAAGGTGACGGACATAAAGAAACTAATGGAAATACAGGGCAATGGGGATTAAAATTAGCACGAATGCTTATGGATGATTTACAAATTCCTATAGCTATTTTTAATGGCGCTCATGGTGGCCAACCTATTGAGTTTTTTCAAGCTCCAGGAAATTACACAACATCGACATCTTCAAACTATGGTCGTATGTATTATCGTTTAAATAAAACAGGGTTAAAAAATAATGTACGTGCCATATTATGGTCACAAGGTGAAGCAAACTCATTCAATAGTGGAATGAATACTGATGCTTACATCAATTACTTTAATACATTAAAAGCTGCTTGGTTAAACGATTACCCAAATATTCAACATTTTTATATGTTTCAAACTAGAGATTGCAATTGTGGAACTACATCAGTAGGGCGTTTAAAAATAAAAGAAGGTCAGCGTTTATTAGCTGTAAATGATGCAACGATTTCTATTATGCCAACAACGGGTATGACTTTACATAATGATGATTGTCATTACCCTTATGCTAATGGTTATGAAAAATTTGCAACAAGAATTTATCCACTTGTAAAACGAGATATTTATAATGAAGCTCCAACACAAACTATTGATGCACCAATGATATTATCTGCGAAACTAATGAGCCCAAGTTCTTTAGAGATTGAAACTAATATGCCGCTACAATTAAACGCTACAAGTCTAGCTAATATTCAACAGGATTATACAATGAGTAATGTGGGTACTGCATCCATTACTAATGTACAAATTTCAGGAAACAAAATTATATTTACACTTTCTACTTATCCTGGATTTGGGAGAACTTCAACGATTTCATTTATTGGAAAATTAGCCAACAGTTCGCTTAATATTACCAATGACAATAGTTTAGAACTAGTGAATTTCAGTAATTTTCCGATTCAAGATTTATCAGACAATGGTAACCCTCCAGATGGTGGTAATCCTCCAGGAAATGGAAGCGATAATACCGATCCTAAAATTATTCAATTAGAAAATGGCGGACAAATTATAATAAAAGCGAATGGGTCTCTTAATTTAAAAGGCATGGTTTTAAGACCAAACACTGATTTTACGCTTGTAGCGAATAATACAGCAACAAGATCTTTAACTACTTTGGGTTCTGCTCCAAATGAAAGTATGGCAAGGGTCTATAATTTTGCTTCTGCTACTGCCGATTTCACAGGTAAAATTACGTACTATTATGATGATGGAGATATGGGAGACATCACGCATGATGATGTTGTGTTACAGGTTAAAAATGATGTAGATACGTGGACATCTTATGCCGATGAAGATTCAAACAACAACAAAGTAACTTACACTTTTACGAGTCCGATCAAACTAAAATCGATTACTGCTTCTGCTACGGCTACAACTTTAAGTATTGAAAGTCTTACTGAAGAAATGAAGATTTCCTTTTACCCTAATCCTGTAAATTCAATACTTCAAATTCAATACCAAGGTAATCTTGAAGTTAAAGTATATGATTTTTTAGGTAGAAAAGTTTTATCGACCAATTCAAAATCTATTGACATGAGTGTAATGCCGTCAGGTGTATACATTATTAAAATCATAGATAAAGCACTCAGTAAAACAAATAGCTATAAAGTTATTAAACAATAAATAGTTATGAAACCGATCAAATTATTCACTGAATTAAGTAAAAAAAAATCATTCTAAATGTCTAAATACTTATCCTATTTTATAGGATCCATTTTGTGCTTTTTTTTAACAACAAATAGCTTTAGTCAATGTAATGGTGCTTCAGATTCATGTAACAAAAGATATGATGAAGTAGCATACTTAACCACACATAATGCTTTTAATTCGGGACAAGACGGTTTTTCCTTCCCAAATCACAGCACCAACATTGAAACACAACTTAATGCTGGTGTGCGTGGATTAATGATTGATGTTTATGATGATAATGGAACATCGGTTGTGTATCATGGTTTTTCGTTTTTAGGCTCAGAACTATTATCAACCTATTTAAACAATATCAAGTTTTTTTTAGATAATAACCCAAATGAAATAGTTACTATTATTTTAGAATGTTATACGACTGCAAATGCCATTGAAAATGATATGAATCAAGCCGGCTTAGGTAACTACTTGCACACTCAAAATGCTTTTTTGCCTTGGCCAACATTGCAAACCATGATTGACACTAACAAACGATTAGTAGTTTTATCTGATAAAAATGATGCTTCATCAAGTCAAGGTTGGTATCATTATGTTTGGGATTTTGCTGTAGAGAATAGTTACGGAAGCATTAATTGTGATTATAATAGAGGAAACCCGTCAAACAATTTGTTTATTTTTAACCACTTTGTAACTTCTGGAACAGGCACGGGGAGTAGCTCAGATGCGTTAGTGGTAAACTCAAATCCATACTTTATAGATCATGTTACCCAATGCCAACAATCAAAAAATAAGTTTCCGAATTTTATTACTGTGGATTTTTATGAACTTGGAGATTCAATGGATGTGGTTAATCAATTAAATGCTTCAAACCCCGGAAGTGGAGACGCTGGAAGTTCTGGAAATCCACCGGGAAATGGTAGCGATAATACCGAGCCTAAAATTATTCAATTAGAAAATGGCGGACAAATTATTGTTAAAGCCCATGCGTCGCTTAATTTAAAAGGGATGAAATTAACACCTAATATCGACTATGTAATTACTGCTGATAATACAGCGACTAGGTCTTTAGAAGCTTTAGGTTCTGCTCCCAGCGAAAGTATGGCAAGAGTGTTTAATTTTACTTCAGCTCTTAACGATTTTACAGGAAAAATTATTTATTATTATGACGATGTTGATATGGGAAACGTAACACATGACGATACCGTATTGCAAGTGAAAAGTGATACAGATTTGTGGAATAATTACACTGATGAAGATTCAGAGGATCATCAAGTTACTTATACATTTAACAGTCCCATAAACTTAAAATCGGTTACAGCTTCGGCTTCTACAACCACTTTAAGTATTAATCCTGTTGCTGAATATTTTGAAATTTCAATATTTCCCAATCCAGTAACTTCTACGTTAAATATTAAATATGAAGGTGACTTAAATACAACTGTTATTAATTTTCTTGGGCAGTCTGTTATTAAAACCCAATCGAAAATCATAAATATGAGTAATTTACCTACTGGTATTTACTTTATTAAAACTATTGATAGCATATCAAATAAAACTAACAGCTATAAGGTTATTAAGAAATAACCTTATAGCACTGTTATTCTAATTTCTTTTGAAACATTATCAGATGCATTTCCTATGTATATTATATAATCTCCCTTTTCAACATTCCAATTAGAGATAGTCTCATCATAAAAAGCGAGTTTATCGACTTCAATAGAAATATCTACTTTTTTAGAATCACCTTTTAAAAGCGTTACTTTTTTAAACCCTTTTAGTTCCTTAACAGCTCTTTTTACTTTAGAATTTACTTTCCCTAAATAAACTTGTACAACTTCTGCACCGGTAACATTACCAATATTTGTTATGATACAACTCACTTTAACGGTATCGCTTGAAGTGTATAATTTTTTATCAGTTATAATATCAGATAGTTTAAATGAAGTATAAGAAAGTCCATGCCCAAATGCAAACTGAGGGATTATCTTTTTTGTATCGTGCCAACGATATCCTACTAAAATATCTTCTTTGTAATATTGTGTTGTGCCATCTCCAGGGTATGATAATTCGCCATAAAAATGGGCAGCATTATCAGATAGTTTTTTAGGAAATGAAAAAGGAAGTTTCCCCGAAGGATTTACATCTCCACTTAAAACTGAAGCCAAAGCATGTCCAGCTTCGCTGCCAAGGTACCACGATTGCATAATTGATTTCACTTTAGAACGCCAGGGCATACTTACCGCATTTCCACTAATTAAAACAACGGCTATATTTTTGTTAACCTTGGTAATCTCTTCGATTAAATCATCTTGATTATATGGAAGACGATACTGTTGTCTGTCTGCACCTTCGCTATCTTGAGAGTTGTTTTTATTTAAGCCACCAAAAAACAAAACAACATCTGCTTTTTCTGCTACAGATAAAGCTTCTTTTTTTAAGTCTTCATTACTTTTTTCTTTGTCAGCATTCGAAGTGTATCCTAAAGAATGTATTATGGTTGCATTTTTAAATTGTTTACGCAAACCGTCAAGAGGTGATATTTCGATTGCCGCTTTTAATTCTGAAGAACCACCACCAATAGTCATTTGTTTCGTTGCATTTTCACCAATAACTGCTATAGTTATTTTTTTTGAGGCATCTATTGGTAAAAAATCATTGGTGTTCTGTAATAAAACAATGCCTTCTGTAGCAACTTTATAAGCTGTATTTAAATGTGCCTTATTATTAATACTCCCAAAAGGGCGGTTTTTATTTAAAGAAGTTCTGTAGATTAATCTCAGTATTCTTCTTACTTTATCATTTAAAATCCGTTCATCAACTTTTCCAGCAACTATTTTTTCTAAAAACGGGTGTGCTAAAAAATTATTATTGTAGGCAAATCTTTTAGAAAGGTTATTATCCGAAGGGGTTCCCATCTCAATATCTAGTCCATTATAAATAGATTGCATCGTGTTATGTGTTCCGCCCCAATCTGAAATTACAACACCATCAAAATCCCATGTATTCTTTAAAATATCATTCAATAAAACTTGATTATGACTACAGTGTTCTCCTCTAAACTTGTTGTAAGCTCCCATTAAAGACCAAGCTTTACCATCTATTACCGCAGCCTTAAAAGCGGGTAAATAAATTTCGTTCAATGCTCTGTCACTTACTTCTACATTTATATGTCCACGCCAATGTTCCTGATTATTAAGGGCATAATGTTTTACACATGCGGCAACACCGCTTTGTTGTATGCCATGAATATAAGGCACAACCATGGTTGAAGCTAAAAATGGATCCTCTCCCATATATTCAAAATTTCTACCATTTAAAGGTGTGCGATATATATTTACTCCTGGTCCCAGTAAAACATCTTTTTTTCTATATCGTGCTTCTTCCCCTAAACTTACACCGTATTGTTTTGATAAATCAGGATTAAAAGTAGCTGCCAAACATGTTAAAGCAGGAAATGCCGTTACATAATCGTTACTCCAATTGGCATAATCCCAATTATCCCAATTAATTTCTGCACGAATACCATGTGGGCCGTCCGACATCCATAATTCTGGAATACCTAATCGAGGAACTCCTGGTGAACTAAATTTGGATTGCGCATGGCACATTGCGACCTTTTCCTCTAAAGTTAGAAGTACTATAATACTATCTATTTTTACTTTAAGATTTTCTTCGATTTTACTTAAATCTTGTGCTTGTGATTTAGAAATAAATAGGAACAAAACACAAAGTAAACTCATCAATTTAAAAGTTTTTTTTGATACGTTTTTTTTTAAATAAACAGTCATTTCTGATTAAAATTTTAAATTATTATTACAAAATATATGGGTGTGAAAATCATTATTTTGCTCTTTTAAAGATAGCTTCTTTTAAAGAAGAAATAGTTAAAATATTAGTAAAAACAAGCAGTGTTTTTGCGTTTAACTATCATATTTACGATAAAACTCACTATTTCATGTAAAACTCATTAATATTTTATTTTGATTAGAAATATTTAATTATATTCATCTTCTCTTATGATTCTATCCCCAAAAAAAAATAGCAGTTTTAATGTGTAAAAATCTATTTAAATTATTACTCGTTACTTATATTTTAATTCCGAACATACTAATAGCTCAGGGTGTAGAATTTAAATCTAATGATAATTTAATTTCTAATAGAACATCTTACAATGTCTTTGAATATAATCAGCCAAAATTCACGAATGCGTTTAGTTTTGAGTTTAGCTTATCTATCAATAATCCTTTAAGTTTTGGTTATATATTTTCAATTAAAAATAAAGATAGCGATAATTCGTACTCACTTTCATACATTAACACTAACACTTCTGATAATTCTGGGCAGATAAAATTCAATTTAGATGCCGTAAAAAACATTTTCACAATTCCTATTAAAGCAGAATTTTTAGGTTCGAAGGAATGGATTGACATTAAATTAATTTTTAATTCAAAAGAAAATAGCATTCTACTATTAGTGAATAACGAAAGGCACCTTTACCAAGAGTGTATGTTTAAAAATAGTATTGTTCCAGAGATTTACTTTGGTAAACACGAAAGTGTTATAGAAGTACCTTCAATGAGTATTAAAAGCTTAAAATTAAAAAATGGCGAGAAAGATTATACTTTCAATTTTAACGAGAGTCAAGGTGAGGATGTTTTCGATGCTAAAGGCAAACGTTATGGTAAAATAACACATGCCAATTGGTTGATAAGTGATTCTTATCACTGGAAACCCAGATATTCTTTTTCTTCAAAAAAAGTAACCTCAGTAACTTTTGATGAAAAGCAACAAAGATTCATTTTTGTAAATGCAGATTCTTTACAGTTATATAATTTCAGAAAAGAAGAAATAACTAAAAAAGGGTTTAAAAACGAATTACCAGTAACGATGCGTTTGGGGTTAAGTACTCTTGATTCTAATTCGAATAAACTATATATTTATGAAGTTAATGATGTTCCAGATGGCAAAGCTACCGTTGCAAATTTAAATTTAGATAGTTTGTATTGGAATGTAAATAGTACCGAACAATTACCTACACAAAGGCATCACCACAACTCTTTGTTTGATGAGGAAAAAAACGAACTTATTGTTTTTGGAGGTTTTGGAAATCAAAGACTTACAAATAGTTTTAATAGATTTAATTTCAATACGAATACATGGAATTTACAAACTTTCGAGGGAGATACTATTACACCTAGGTATTTTTCTGGATTAGGAAAAATCAATAAAAATGAAATCTTATTATTTGGAGGATTAGGGAATAAAACTGGTGACCAGAGTATCGGTAAAATATACTATTACGATTGTTATAAAGTAAACTTATTGACTAAGAAAATTAAAAAACTTTGGGATACTAAACGTGAGAATACTAAAATGGTTTCTAGTAGAGATATGGTGTTAGCAAAAGATTCTACGGCATTTTATACGCTTTCTTACCCAGAATATATTGCTTCAACACATCTCCAGTTATACAAATACAATATAAAAAACGGAGATTATGAAGTATTAGGAGACTCTATTCCTATGATTTCTGAAAGAATTAGAACCAATGCGAATTTATATTTTAATAAGGATACCGAAGAACTTTTCTCTGTTGTCCTACAATTTGAACCTGACGGTTCAAATAAAATTAACATCTATTCTATAAATGCACCACCTGTTTCAAAATCAGTTATTCATAAACCAACAAATATAACAAGTGTTAGCAAAGGTTTTGTTTTTATACTATTGTTGATTTTTATTCTACTCATATTATTTACTGTTTATCTTTTAAAAAGAAAAAAAGAAAAAAAGAAAATCATTTTAGATCAGGTTGAAATTATTAAAAAATTTAGTTTCGATGAAAAACTACTCGTTAAAGAATCAAATTCAGTTTCAATTTTTGGTAACTTTACAGTAATAGATAAAAACGGAAAAGACATATCTTATCTATTTAGTCCAAAAATCAGACAGTTATTTTTATATCTATTTTTTAACAGTAAAGACGAAGAACGAACAGGAGTAACATCTGAACAATTACATACCACACTTTGGCCAGATAGTATACCTCAAAAGGCTAAAAATTTAAAAAACGTAACCTTAAATCAATTAAGAAATGTTTTAAGAGAACTTAATGGTATTGAGGTTATATATTCTTTTGGTCACTTTTTTATTGAATTCGGAGACACTTTTTATTGTGATTATTTTGATTTCAATGAACAACTAAAACTTGTGAAACAAGATTCATTAGATATAAATTCGCTAACGAAACTTGTACAAATAACAAGGTCTGGAAAGTTTTTAAAATCTATAAATGATGAATGTTTTGATAAAACAAAGAAAAATTTTGAATTTGAAATAGTAGAATTGATTCCAGGTCAATTAAAACGATTTTATAAAGAAAGAAACTATACTTCTGTAATAGGATTGACGGATATTTTATTTAATATAGACCCTATAAACGAGATAGCTTTTTATTATAAATTACACGCTTTTAATAAAATGGGGATGCTCGATAAAGCTAAAAAACATTTTAATAAGTTTATTTTAAATTACAAGAGGTTAATGGGTGATGATTTTCCACACACTTTTAATGAAGTCTTAAAAAAAAGAGCAAAAGGTTTTAATAAAAATTAATTATTCACCATTGTGTTTAAAAGTATAAAGCAGCTGTCCATTCTCCTGTTTTTTATTACCTTCTGTTGGTAAAAAAGCAGAAATTACAAATACTCCGTTTTCAATTTTTGTAATACTAGGGTTCGCAAAAGATTTAGATCCTTTTGGAGTTTTTATATTTAATTTTGTATAATGAGCATCAGTGCCAATTAAAAGGCGCCATGTACTAAAATCGTTTTTTTTAATTTGTGCTTCTTGTAAAACATAAGTTTGTCCTAGATTTTTAAAACTATAACGACCTCCTATATTACCTTTAAAACCCATCTCAATAATATTTTTGTTAGTGATAATATCTTTCCAAGCTTTCCAATATTTAAAATCTTTTAAAATTCCTATTGCTTGATAATCTACATCACCTTTATTAAAATAATGAAACCCTAAAAGCAAATGAGAATCTTCAGGAGTTTTACCGTGTATCTCTCTAATATCTGGAGTGCCTTCAGCAAAAGAGGAGAATGTTCTACTTAATGAAATATTATTTTTAGATTGATTGGCACATAAGTCTTTATATGATTCATAAAACCGGACCTTTATATTATTAGAGCCTTCTTTTTTATCTTCTTCATTAACTAATAAATAGCCGTTTCCCCACTTTTTTATGTCACCTTGATGCAACCGATCCCCAAGACTGATAATCCGTGTCCAAAATTTCAAGTCATTACTTCCTGCCAAATATAATTTAAAGTGATTTTTAGAAACCATACTATGATATACCCCAAGGTATTTAAAATCATCTTCGTCTACTTTTACGATTCTTAACACTTCGGTAGCGCGCTGATGATTGTCTTTTACTTGAAAAAAGGCTTTGTCAATCGCAATTTCATTTATCTGAGTTATTAATGATGCATTTTTTTGAGGCAACCACCATTGATATGCTATTCTTAAATTTTCTTCCATTGAAAAATCTTTCAAATAAGAAGTTGAATAGGTCGTTTGCTCTTTGTTCATATGAATTAGTATTTGCAATAACTCTTGTCGTGACATCAATTTTAATGTCTTGACGGTTTTAATTTTAGATTTTAAAAAGAAACCGTATGTTAAAGCTATTGAAGACAATTCTTCATCAGGTAATTTGATAAGCTTTTTTTCTGGAATTGCAGTTCTACCAGCAATTTCAGAAATTAAATTATGGCGCAATTTGCAATACGAACTTTTATATATTTTTGGTACACTTAACCACTTATTAAGTAAAAGTGTTTTTACTAAAACGGATTCATTTCGAGTTCTTAAATCATTATAATTAAGTCCATTTTTAGCATCAATTTTTAATAAACAAACATCTTTATTATATTTATTTAGGAATGTTCCAAAAGCAAAAAAAACAGCTATAAACACAATAAAAATAATAAGTAGCTGTTTCTTTTTCATCATAAATTTAAATTACTCAAGAGTAGTGAAAGAGGAGGCAGGCAAGCCTTCTATGTTAAAAATACTTGGTACAGCTTTATCTTTCCAAATATATCGAGCATACTTTGGCTTTTTAACGGTGGTTGCTTTAATTTCTAATTTATTATTTACAATTGTAGCATCTGCAAGGACAAATTTCTCATCTATCCCAGCAATTTCAAAACCATATAAATTACCTTTTGCAATTAATCCGCTACCTTTAAAATCGAAATCAATAATAAGTTTATCTTCAAAAAATTGCACATTTTTAAATAAAGGTCCAGATGATATGATCTTCTTTCCATAATCATTCGATAGCGCTAAACCAGCTAATCGAAAACCTACATCTTGCTTATTAGCAGGATGAATGTTATTGAAATTACCAATATCTAAAGTAACGACCATACCTGTTTTTTTAGTTTTTAATGATAACCGCTGTGCATCTCTTAATTTTTGAGATTTATCTAAAGCTACATTATTATTTGAATGATATTGAAAAGGTGCAATCTGTACAAAATAAAACGGAAAATCATAATTCCATTGGTTTCTCCAATCTTCAATCATTGCAGGGAATAAGTACTGATATTGTGCTGCTCTACCAACATTAGATTCTCCTTGATACCAAATTGCTCCTTTAATAGTGTAAGGCAACAAAGGGTGAATCATCGCATTATACAACACACTTGGTAAGTTAGAGTGCATTTTTGTTATGGATGCTCGTTCTTTAAAATCTGTATTTAAATCATAAACATAAAATCGGTTTTTATGGATTTCGGCAACAAGCTTATATTTCCAATTTCCATTTAAAGACATGCGATTTCCTTTCGGATTTGTTAAAAATAGATCTCCAGAAAAAGCACCAGGACCACCAGCATCAATAGCACGAATAGCAATGGTATTTTTTCCATTTATTAAAATTGATTTAGGAATGGAAAACTCACGTTTTGTCCCAGAATGTCCGCTTCCAGAATATCCACCAACATAATGCCCGTTTACAAAGGTTGCATCCATATCGTCAATTGCCCCAATATTTAAGATGTAATCAGTGCTTATGTCATCAATAAAAATATTTTTGCGAAACCATATTGCGCCATCAACTTCACCTTCAGTAATATTATCAAAACGCCCAGGTAATTTTTTATAAGACCAATTAGAATCGTCAAAATCTATTTTAGAAGCTTCTAAATCATTAAAATTTAAAGTTTTCCACTCTTTATTTGATGTTGGTATTTTAATTGAATTCCATTTAGAAAACCAATTATCAATAGTTTTTTGATGATTTTTTGAGTCAATCTGCTCTAAAGCATCATCAAAATCTCCTATTGTTTTTAGCTTAGCTTTACTTGTCCAAGATTCAGCTGGAGTACCACCCCAACTTGAATGAATAATACCAATTGGTACATTTAATTCTTTGTACAATCTTCTTGCAAAAAAATATGCAGTAGCACTAAAATCTTTAGCAGTCTCTGGTGTTGTAATTTGCCAATTCCCTTGTATATCGTCTAAAGGATCTAAAGATATTTTTCTTTGAACCGTAAACATTCTAATATTGGGGTAATTCGCTTTTAATATTTCTTCTTCAGAATTATAAATAGCATCATTTGGAGGCCATCCTTTAAGTGGCATTTCCATATTAGATTGACCTGAAGCAAGCCAAACTTCGCCTATCATAACATCATTTAGAACCTTGTTATTTGTATTTGTTGAAATATTTACGGTAAACGGCCCACCTGCTTTTGGTGTTGGTAAATTAAGTTTCCAATGTCCGTTTTCGTCGGTTTTAACTTTAACTTTAACATTACTTCCCCAACTTCCATAAACAGTTACTTTTTCATTTGGCAAATATGTTCCCCAAAAAGCAACATCAGCGTTTTGCTGCAATACCATATGATCTGAAAACAAAGCGTTTAGTTGTAGCGGATTGTTTTGTGCATTACTCTGAAATAAAAAACTTAAAATGAAGATAAAACTTAAAAGTGATTTTTTTAGCATACTCTTTAAGTGTTTAAATTGTTGATGTAAGTTTTTACAAATAGCAGTTTTTTTGAAGCACTATCCGTTTAACTTTTTAAATGCAAAACGCCCATAAATGGCTATTAATATAAAACAACATAAAGGTAGAATGAATGAAAAGTTAACTTCAGAAACCCCCATTATTGTCGTGTCTGCAACTCCATTACCACCAGCATCAATAATAATACCTTGAAGCATTGGTAATAAAGCACCTCCTACAATTGCCATTACTAATCCTGCTGAACCAACTTTAGATTGTTCTTCGGTTAAATCATTTAGTGCGATACCATAAATAGTAGGAAACATTAGGGACATACAAAAAGAAATACCCACTAAGCAATATAATCCTAACATACCTTGAATACATATAGTACCTGCAACAAAGGCTGCGGCTAATAAAGCAAAGTACATCAGTAATTTTCCAGCATTCATATAACGAAGCATTGCTGTACCAATAATACGCCCAACTGTAAATAATATAAATGCCAATAATTGATAAAAGAATACATCTACTTTTT
>Ga0307995_1001596_pt1 | contig 13977 bp, 7 predicted proteins | sample EllFjometagen262_FD_203132 | JGI IMG/M metagenome (GOLD analysis project Ga0307995, IMG submission 203132) | Marine microbial communities from Ellis Fjord, Antarctic Ocean - #262 | ecosystem: Environmental > Aquatic > Marine > Unclassified | place: Southern Ocean | collected 2014-11-02
TCTACTAATGCTGATACATTTGATCGAAAATCATTAGCTGCTAAAATGGGATACGGTGATGTGGCGCAAACTAGTACCCCATCAATACAAGAAATGGTACCTACAAGGAATACAAGTGGTGGTAGAACAAATAATCAAGACGTGGATCCATCAGTAGCTAAAGCATTAACACGTGATTATAGTGAGCTAGTAAAAAAGTTTAAAAGATAATTATGGCAAACTTATTTGACAGAGACGATATTGCGTTAGGTATTAAACTACCATTTGGTCCCGGTCAATCTAATTTTGCATTAAATTACACCACGCTAGATCAAGCTAAGACTGATTTAGTCAACCTATTATTAACCCATAAGGGTGAGCGATTCATGCAACCTAATTTTGGTACTAACTTAAGACGGTTTTTATTTCAACCAAATACAAGTAATATAGAGGGTGAACTTAGGAACGAAATATTAGATACAATTAAAAAATGGTTACCGTTCATCAAAGTAGGTACTCTAAAGATACATAGAGATATTCAAGATATTAATCAATACACAATTAGAATAGCGTTAGACGTTTCAGTCATAGATGATATTACAAAATTCAGCAACATTACCTTTGTATTCGGATCAGATGGAACAGTACTAGTAGAGAATATATAGGAATCATATGTCATACGTAAACGAAAAAATTTCAAAGGATATAAAATATACTGGTAAGGATTTTCCAACACTTCGGAAAAATCTTATTAATTTTGCTAAAACATATTACCCTACAACCTTTAATGATTTTAATGAGTCATCACCTGGTATGATGTTCCTAGAGACAACTGCATATGTTGGAGATGTATTAAGCTTTTATCTAGATAAACAATTTAAAGAATCATTACTACCGTATGCAACAGAACGTAAGAATATCACATTACTAGCACAAGCTTTAGGCTATAAACCTAAACAAGCAGTAGCATCGCTCGTGGATGTTGATATATACCAAACAGTGCCTTCAATAGGAGCTGGTAACCTTAATGTACCTGATTTTAAATATGCACTAGCTATTCAAGGCGGTATGCGAGTTAAATCAAGTAACGACACCTCTTTTAAGAGAGATCTACCTATAGACTTTTCTGTATCAGGCTCAAGTAACCCTACAGATGTATCAGTATTCACTACTGATGAAACAACAGGGGAACCGACATTTTACTTACTAAAGAAACGAGCGTCCTTTCAATCAGGTAATAAAGCTACACAAACATTTACAGTTACCTCACCACAAGCTTATCTACAATTACCACTAAGTAGAACTAACATTATATCAATTGATAAAGTTACTGATTCTGACGGTAATGAGTGGTCAGAAGTTCCCTTCCTAGCTCAAGATACAGTAGCTAAACGAATAACTAATAATCAATACAATGATCCCACGCTTACTCAGTATAACGCAGAAACTCCTTACCTGTTAAAACTAAAAAAGACATCTAAACGATTTACATCTAAGATTAGAGAGGATGGTAAAATGGTACTTGAATTCGGTTCAGGTACATCAACTCAACCTGATGAAGAAATTGTCCCTAACCCAATTAACGCTGGATCATTACTACCTGCTGCAACAGCTATGAGTAATACATTTATTGACCCATCCAACTTTATGTTTACGAAAGCGTACGGGGAAGCACCAGCTAATACAACTCTAACAGTTGAGTATAGTATTGGTAAAGGTGTAACAGACAACGTCTCTGCAGGTGAAATTACGAGTATAGACTTTATTCAATATATTAGTGAAGGAGTAGGGTTAGATAACACTCTATATAATAGTACACAAAATTCGGTAGCAATTACAAATCCAACACCAGCTCAAGGAGCTAGAGGACCTGAAACAGTAGAGGAGATTAGAAATAACGCATTAGCATTTTTTAATGCACAAGGTAGGGTAGTTAGTAAGGATGATTATATGATACGAACACTAACTATGCCATCAACATACGGTTCAATAGCGAAGGTATACGCAACTCAGGATGAAAAGCTAAACATCACTCCAGAGAGTTCAAGAATACGTAATCCATTTGCAGTGAGTTTATACACTTTATCATATAACGATAATAAACAGCTTACACTCACAAATCCAGCTACTAAAGAAAATATTAAAGAGTATCTATCACCATATCGCTTGCTAACTGATTCAATAACAATTAAAAACGCTCATATTATTAATATAGGTATTGATTTTGAGATAATGACTTTACCTGGATTTAGTAGTAACGAGGTATTACTTAAATGTCTATCTCGTATAAAGGCTATGTTTAATATTGATAAATGGCAGATTAATCAACCTATAATATTAGCTGACTTTTACACTGAACTCGCATCGATAGTAGGCGTTCAGAGTATTATGAAAGTAGAGATATTTAACTTACATGACGCTCAATCTGGATACTCTGGTAATATTTATGATATCACACAAGCGACTCGTAATCAAGTAATTTATCCATCACTTGACCCGAGTATCTTCGAAGTAAAGCATCCTAACTCTAATATTAAAGGTCGTGTGATAAACCTCTAAGAGAAAACTAATGATAAAATCCACATACTCTATTAATGATACAACTATATATGAGCAATCAAGCAGTATGAATGCTGGTATTGACTCGCTTTTAGAGTTAACTAAAATATCATCATCTGCAGGAATATTTACCTCACGTGTATTAATTAAATTCCCTCTAGAAGAAATAAGCGCATCTTACGCATCTGGTAAGATTCCTAACCCTACATTTTTTTTAAATCTATACCAAACAGATGTAATTGAAACACCACAAAAGTATTCATTAGTTGTCTACCCTGTTTCACAATCATGGGAAAATGGTACTGGTAGAGCACTTGAACCGACACAGAATAATAAGATTACACGAACAGGAGCATCCTGGGAGTATAGGAGCAAGCAAAATAATAGCGCGCAATACGTTGCTTCTAGGGATACGCAATGGACCTCTCGATCACTAGATGTAGATTCTACAATAATGTATTCTAATGTTACAGGTGGAGGAACATGGTATAGTAATTATTACGGTACACAATCATTTAACGACGAGTCTGCAGATATACGGATGGATGTAACAGCACCAATATTGTATTTACTTTCTGAAGGTAGAGAAAACGACGGGCTAATACTTATGCGCTCTGGATCACAAGAAAGTGATACTGATGAATATGGTACTCTTAGATTTTTCTCACGAGAGACTAATACAGTATATCAACCTAAACTCGAGGTAGTGTATGATGATTCATCATTTACATCAACTGGGCTAACAGAGCTAACAACGGATGAAGGTGTTGTATTTGTTAAAAATTTAAAGCACGAGTATTCCACTAAGGAAACGCCGAAGATTAGAGTAGTCGGTAGATCACGGTATCCCACTAAAACTTTTTCAACTGAATCTAATTTCAAAAGTATTAACTTCCTACCCACATCATCATATTACAGTATAAAGGATGCTATAACAGATGAGTTTGTAGTACCGTATAGCTATAAAGGTACTAAGCTAAGTTGTGATTCAAACGGTAATTACTTGAATCTCGACATGAACTCCTTCATGCGTGAACGGTATTATAAGTTATGCTTTCAAGTTACACAATCAGATCAATCAGTAGTTATATATGATGAAAATTTTTACTTCAAAGTTAAATAATGGCAGCTAATAGATCAAATACACGGGGCGGGATTAACAGAGCAAGGCAGATTGCTAATCAAGGTACATCACCTTTACAGCAAGCTGCAGCAAATACGGGTAGGACTACATCTACTTCAGCGCCACAACAAGCTGCAAACACTACAGGTGCAACTTCAACAGCTGTATCTCCTCCAATACAACAAGCTAACGGATACCCTAGAATGGAGTTAGGAGTATTAGTATCAAGTCCGCACACAACAGGCCTCGCAGGATCAATTAATGCTGCTACACGAACAGCTAACGAAGGTAAAGAGCCAGCGGTAGTATATGTAAATCGCCTTACTAAAGATGGTGATAATATGAACGATTCTCCTATATCAAGGCCGAATCCGTTATATAAAGTACCTAATCCACCTCCAAAACCAAATCCAGAGAGCCCGAAAACAGAATCTATTATAGCTACAGAAGTAGACAAAATAATAGAAGAATCGAGGGAGATAGTTAAAGAGATCGAAATAAAGAAAGATCCAGCTAGACCTCCTGTTGAGCCATTTCAAGATATAGTTAGACCACCAGTCGCAATAACACCTACAGAATTAATATTAGAGGCTCAGGCTAATTGTGAAAAGGATATCCAATCACCTAGTATTAATATTGTTAATAACTTTAACCCTGTTATAGATTTATCCGCTACAGCTGCAGTATCATCAAGCGCAGCACCTATACTTACAATTGCAGCAGCACTGCAAGGTTGTACAGATCCTGACGCTTTAAATTATGATCCAGCAGCTAAAATAGATGACGCATCTTGTTTATACGAACCAGTAGGTGAAGAGGAGCCTGTAACAGTAGATAACCCGGTAGAGCCAGTCGCCTTACTAATACCTGATACTGTTACGTTTGTTGATTCACATGGTGGTCCTTTATTTGAAGTATTGAAAACAGAGGTAATCAAAACGGAGCAAATTACAAAGTTTGGAGGAGTTGAGGGTGGAGGATTCGCGATACTACCAGACGGAACTAAACTACAAGCTAGTATACAGCTAATGAGTGATATAACACGACCTGCACTCGAAGATAGTGATCTAGTATTAAGCTTAGAAGATAATGACGTTGCAGATAGAAAGAATATACGAGCAGATTTAGGGGAGTTAGCTTCTGACACTAAGCTAGCGTCCGATGAGGAGATTGTGATCATAGGGGATAAAGAGAAGCTGAAAAAGAGTATAGTACGGAGTAACAACGGTATTATATTCCTAAACCTAGAACACAAGTCTTCGTTAAATATTAGCCTACGAAGTCAAGCATTTAATTTTAATCAATATAAGCGAACTATTGATACAACATTCACAGAATTATTAGGGAAACGATAATGGCGTTAGATTACAGTAATACTGGTGATATAGGAGTTGTAAACGGAGAATTACGAGCTCAATACTATACATCAAATAAACTACACCTACTCGATCCAATAAACGGATACCTACAGAGTCCATCATTCGGTATTAGTGAATTTGATAGAGTAGAGCTACACGTTTATGATATTGATAAAAATCTACTCTCATCTAATCATAAAGTTGACGGCTGGTCGATAGATTCGGATAGTGACGGTGCACCTCAAGCAAACATAAATATAAATGCAGATCTCCGTGATGCAGGATATAATCAAGGTGTATTTAATGTGGTTTATAATTTTCATAGAGATGCAGCTGGAGCTCCAATTGGTCCTAAATTTAAAGTAGAAGCAATTAGTAAATCGCGTACAGAAGTGCGACTGATAGCCACTGATTTATTAGAAGACGATACGAGTGACGAGCTTATTGAAACATTCTATAGTAGGTTTCAAAAACTTAAAACTACATCAACTGTGCAAGCTCCATACAATGTATCCGCTATACCAAACAATCCGTTATGGACTAACATGTCAATAAACTTCGGGTTTAATAGAATACACCTTATAACAGCATGGGTAATAGATGATATATTCCCACTTACAAGTGATCAACCAGAGACTATACTTCTTAAATTATTAAACCCTCTCCCGCTAAATATAACACCAGATCAGATTGGTTGGTTAGTAGCTGAAGCCACTCAACCAGCTATAAATCAAGTTCAGTTAGATTCAGAGATAGAGTTTTCAAGTAACACAGTGAGGGGAGCTAATTTCGATCTAGACCTAGACGAAGCACCTCGTGTACAATCTGAATATAAAAGCTATAGTGATGTATTAGGTAGCGACAGTGACGTACAATCTAATCTAATAAATAACTTCAGCTCAAGTCTAGATGGTGTACGATTAAATATTGATTACAGCGTTTTAGAAAACTTCGTACACTTTAGCTCAGCTGAAGCGAGGGTGCAGAATTTTATATATAAATTAAAGCAGATACGTAATTTTGATAACCAAGCTAGGAAGTATGAGTATAGTGAATACCCAGCTAGTGATGTATATATTTATGAATATACCGGTTCACATGGCTCTAAATACGTAAAGAAGTATCAAAAAACTTGGGTAGATAAGAAAGTAACTCTCATTAATAATTTTGATGACTTTGAAAAGTGGTTATATTTTGAAAGCGGATCAAAAGCAAAATATAGTACTAGTAGCGGTTCAAGAGGTGGTGGTGCTAGGGATTGGTCAAGATCATCCCTTCAACCTTATCCTAAACTGTCAGGTTCATTTAAAAATGATTTATGGACAGAGGATTACTTAGACTGGAATTTAGATCAAATATTTGATTGGGCAGTGCATAGTATATTCATCCCTGGACCTAATTACGAGCTATTAAGTTTAAAAAATGCAGAAGCTAGTACATGGATCGCAGATACAGTAGCATCATCTAGTGCATTTGATAAACAGAATCCAAACATATTACAAAAAACAGTACCACAGTATTTAAGCGACACTGGTAAGGAGCAAAATGAAACCTACTTGAGATTTTTAGATCTCGTAGGTCAATCACATGATGTATCTTGGACATATACAAAGTACTTTACTAAATTAAACTCTCGACTACAAAATACAAATTATGAGAATAAAGTAGGTGTTTCTGACGATGTAATTTACCATATCGGAAAATCATATGGAATGAATTTAGTTGAAGGTGATCCTAATCAAGAGCTATGGCACTACAGGTTAGGGCAAAGTAGTCAAGGTATAGTTACTCAAAACAATCCTGCTAATCCAATAAAAACATTATCAAGTAAACAGCGCACATCGGAGGTTTGGAAACGTATTGTTACAAACCTACCATTTTTACTAAAAGCAAAAGGAACAGCTGCAGGGGTAAGAGGTATAATTAACTGTTACGGTATACCTGAACATATACTACCTATTAATGAGTATGGCTCAAGTAAGCGTTCAGAACAGGTAACAAGATATAAAGATCATAAGTTTACATATTGTTTAAACTTCACTAGTCAATCGATAGCAACTAAATGGGCACCGCATAAAGATGTAGTGAGTGCATTAACACCTACTGCAACTACTCCAAACGCTGTAGAGCTTAGAGTCTGGCCGAACCCTACACCTCAAGGTATTAATTCCCCAATAGCATCGTTTAGTCAATCACTATGGCAAGTTAATAACGATATGGGTATCATACTACATAGGAGTCACTCGAATACTAAAAAGGTAAACGGACAACCTGAAGGATTGACAGAGTTTGGTCACTTCGAACTTGTGATGTCACAATCACGTACTGCAACCTCAGTTAATGCAAACCAGATGTCACCAGATGGTTATGTTCATGTTAAAACAGGTAAAGCTAAAATATTTCAAAAAACTAATAAAAAAGAGTCTGGTCAAGGGTGGTGGACCTTATTACTTAACAGGAAATTAGGGTCAACAGTTAACGCTAATCATAGTAGTAGTAGATTTGAATATGAATTATCTGCAGTACGAGCTGAATATGGTACAGTAGATCAACATGTATCTTGTAGCTTACGAGTGACATCAAGCGGTATAGGCAAAGGTCAAGATAACGGATATACATCGGCATCCATAAATAATTCATGGTCAGGTAGTTTACCTAGTCTGAAAACAGCTTATTTAGGAGGATTTGTAACCGCTAGTAATCCAGCGTCATATAATTTATCTATGCATGGATCATTCGGGGATACATTTAACGGGTCGATTCAAGAACTTAGATATTATGCAAACGCATTAAGCTCCTCTACTCTTATAAATCACGTACTAGCTCCAGAGATGTATTCATCTAATATAGGTACTGATAGTTATAGCGAATTATTACTTAGACTTAAATTATCTGAAAAGAAAAATCACTGGTCAGGTAGTGCGGGTATGAATTCAAACTCAGCCTCAGTAATTATATCAAGCACGCAACCTAATCAACACACTGGTAAATATTGGGACACTTTTAAAACTCACATAGTATCAGGTACTGCATTTAACTTCCCTAATTTCGCTAACTATGGTTACGTAGAGCAGAATAGCTATATTGATACACCTGAACTTGGTCCTAATAATTATACCAGTAATAAAATCCGCATAGAGGAAAACAAGTTAATACGTCACTTGAGTAGTGAGGGTAGAGCTGAAGCGCCAAGTTCTGATAAATACGCTCTAGATAGCAACAATCTTGGTGTATACTTTTCACCAACTGATCAAGTTAATGATGATATTTTTAACCATATAGGTGGTCAGCAACTTGATAACTATATAGGGGATCCTCAAGAAGCAAACAGTGATAACTACTCAAGCCTGCATATATTAAATAATAGCTACTGGAAAAAATATACCGGTGATAATAATAAAGCTACATATTTAAACGAGTTAAAGCAGTATGATATGTCTATGTTTACTATGATACATAAGCACTTACCAGCACGAGCTAACTCAACACTAGGTGTAATAATAGAACCGCATTTTCTTGAACGATCAAAAGCTAGAAGTAGAGGTAAGCTAACAATAACTGGAGATACAAAACCTCAGAACATAGCAACTGATGTAAAGTCATTTATAAAAGTAAAGCAAGCTACCACTATTAAATCAGCTAAACCACAGGTAGTACAAGTCGGGTTTACACTACAACCGCAAGTAATTACTGCTAAAATTAAACCTATAACAGTAACATCAACGGGTAATGCATTGTTAAATAAAATCTCCGGTGCACCTCAAGTGGTATCAACAAATATAACGCAAGGACCTGTAACTACAGTAATACCTGCTATAATTAAATCCCCTGCAGGAAAATCTATTTTTAGATTAAGTAATGAGAATAAGGATTCGGTTGCAAAAGGAACTCATGTAGTAACGCAGGTTAACGCTAGTAACGTACCATCACACCTCAGTAATCAATCTTCTGATGGTATTAATGGTAGCGTAAGTGTAACCCGTAAAACAGCTGGATCGACATATAGTTTCAAAAGCTTATTCTCTCCAAAAGGGGTTAATACTCCAATTACAGTTAGTACACCTGATTATAAAGCCTCTGCTAGCTTACAACACATTAGTGAATATACACCATCTGTAACGAGGATGACAAATGTATATCATTATTACTCTGCTAGTATTGAGTATAAAGCTGGAGATGTATCACACGGAACAGCTAAATTAAAAGATGGAGCTAAAAGCTCATCATTTGGAAAATCATACGAAGACGGAGGTTCAGTTAACTTATTTGCATACAGTAAATCACTGAAGCCTGCGCAAGTAAGTGATTATAATCTAGAGAATAGACGATATCAAGGAACACAAATTTCAGCTATCGATTTCAACATAAACAGCTCAGATGATTCACGTGAACCAGTAGTATCTTTCACCATAGGGGATCCAAACATACTTATAAATTCAGATGCTGGATTTGGAGGTAACTTAACAATTGAATAATAACACAGGTTTTTTACATTTACCATATTTATATGTAGATAAATTATACAGAGGATAATACAATGGGATATTTAGACAATACATCAATAACAGTCGACGCTATTTTAACTAAGAAAGGACGTGAAGTCTTAGCTAAAGGAGCAGATGACTTTAAAATAACACAATTTGCTTTAGCAGATGATGAAGTAGATTACGGATTATGGAATCCAGCTCACTCATTAGGTACAAATTTTTACGGTATAGCTATTGACAATATGCCGTTAATAGAAGCTATTCCAGACGAAACACAGACAATGAAGTATAAGTTAGTTTCTTTAAGAAAGAGCACTACACGTATACCTGTTATTACTGTGGCACAATCATCAGTTACATTGGTAGCTGGAGGTGATGCTGTAGAGATTAAACCAAATACATCTAACTTTGAAGGAGGAAATTCAACATTAGGATATACTGCTATCTTGAGTAATTCTGATGTAGCGTTCTTAGAGGTAAGTTCTGCAGTAAAAAGTTTACTGATGCAAGGAGCAACTATTCCTACATTTGTAGGGGATGATGAATCAGCACAATCTGTAACTGCAGTAGGATTTAGCTTCCGAGTAGTCGCTAAAAATCAACCAATCGAAAATAAAACTGCTACTTTAACTATTATAGGTAATGAGACGGGTGGTCGAGTAACTGTTCAAGTGGTTGTTAACAAGCAACAAGTAGCTACATCTGGTGGTAGTTTATAGAATATAGGGAAACAAAATGGCTAATAAAACAAAAGCGCAAATAGAAAAGGAAATTGCAGAAGTTGAGGCAATTCGAAATCAGCTAAAGGAAGAAAAACGGCAAGCTGATGGATTACCATCAACAGCTGATTCTGCAAGAGGGGCAATATTACGAGAAGCTTCAAAATTAGCTAATCAAATAGTTAGAGAGAGGGATTCTTTAGCTCAAAAAACTACTACGGGTAAGATTTACTCTAGATTTGATCCAGGTAATGATATTATATCTAATCGAAAGGAAAAGGTTACTGCAGGGTTATGGTCAAACGGTTCAGGTGAACTAATTACATCATACACATCTTCAGCACAGACAGGTTCAAACGGTGGAAGGTATTACTGGAATGTATATAACAGTGCATCAACAGCAGCAGGTACATCCGTACAGTATGCAATTGCATATGGTAACAAGCAAGGTAGTGGTAGTTTACTAACTAATGAAGATTATCCAACTAAAGCAGTATATACACAGTACGCTAATTTAGTTCTACCTCCTGGTGATACAACATTCACATTTGCTGGATCAGTTGATGAACAGCATGTATATGTTTTAAACATACAAAGAGCTCGCCTTAAAGAGAAGTTAGATCCAGGTAATTGGGAACTTGTATTAAGTGGAAGTCACACACCTGGTGTATTAGGTGACGGTATGACTAATACTCAAGGTGGACACTCTATAACTAAGCTTATCGATAACAGTGGTGGATCAAGCGCTACTATTAAAGACGGTTTAAGGGTATATAGTGTTGTTAGTGGTACAATCGCAAACGGTGAATTAGCCTCTGACACAACAGCTACTAATGCTAATGGATATAGTAAAGGTGGTTACGGATTAGTTTATCCTGATCTCGGGATAGTGGTATTAAATCCTGGTAGATTAGCTCAACGAGGTATTAGACCAGTAGGAGTGATGACTGCATCTAATACTAATAATCAATTTAACAAAACACTATTCTCAGCTATATCTGGAGCTGCAGCACATAACTCTACATACGGGTTCCAAGCTCGTAGTGAAGAAGAAGTTACTTCAACCTTCTATTATATTAGGGTTAAGAATGCAGATTACAACTTCAGTAACAACCCAACATTTACAACAGGTTCATTGGGAGCGCTAAGGCATGCATCAATGATTAAAGATCCAAAAACATATATTACAACAGTAGGTTTATATAATGATAAACAAGAGTTATTAGCAACAGCTAAATTAAGTAAACCTCTTCTTAAATCTTTTGATAGAGAATCATTAATTAAAATTAAACTTGACTTTTAAAGGTAATTTACAGAGATAGTACAGTTTATATAAACCCTTTATATTTATTATAGAGGGTTTTATATTATATAAACCATTACAATATGTCAGTATTTAAAAAAATAGACGTCAACGATAATTCTATCACACCATTCAATGTGTATAAGGATTATAATATAACACCTCTTAACCATACAGGTAGCTACGGCTATGGGGTACAGTTTTTAAGTGGAGTATTTCACTCTCATAGCTTCGGTGACCCTATAAATGGAGTACACATAAACAATGAAGCTACAAATCCTAACGGAACTTATAAAGCTATGATATGGGATAGTGTAAATCATTTATACTATCAACGAGCAGATAAACCTTCAGAAAATTTTGGTGGAAATATACCTGAAAAAGAAACTCGCGACCTTCAAAATATTGCACACGTTATATCTATACCATCCACATTATTTGATTTACGTATAAAACCAGAATCTGTTAACATAACAGATGGGTATATCAGATCAATACCGATAACGTATGAACGAGCTATCAACACCACTCAACACACCACAGTATACAACACCCCAGTAGCATTAGTTGATCATTATAAATTTGAAACTAGTACTAGTAGGTATACAAACTCTGTAGAAGGTCAATTAGATTTAATCCCAGCTCGACCTGGTGATACTGTAGAGCATATGGTAATAACAGGTTCTGGTAAAGTTGGATCCGGTAGCATGCTATTTAAGGTACCTACATATGATTCTGTTACTGTTGACAATGTAACAGTACATCATAATACAGGTAATGGTATACGATTAAAGCATGGATCAGAGTTTAAGGGTACAGTAAAAACTCCTGAAGGGTACTGGGGCACACCAGCTGCAACAACTGCAGACGGAATACCAGCGTATAATATTACTATGTGGGTAAAACCACCAGATCCTATTAGTATGCCAAACGGGGTAACAAAAGCTCCAGGTGTACAGCATCTAATAACTCGCGATAGAAATACATATTTTGAACTCAATATACTAACAGGCTCACTACAGGATAATATAAATAATCCAAAAAAGCTACTACCTCTACAGATGTTCTGGGGAGCTACTGGTAGCAATTGCACTACATCTGAAAGTCGAGCAGCTACAGCAGCAGGCTTCGGGTTAGCAGCAGGTGAGTGGAATTTAATATCACTACAACAAGAATTCTGGCCAGGAGTATACACAGGAACATCTGGTTCACAGTACGAGCAGCTACCACCATGGGGTCACTCAGCAGCTAAAACTACATTGCATATTTATCGACCAGATGAAGATGCAGTTAACGGGTATACACATATTAAACGGATTGGATACGCAACAGCATCTAGAGCTCAACCACATTGGACAAACTTACCAACTCGAGCTATATCAAGCTCAGCGCAGCATAATAGAAGCTGCTACATAGGAGCTTCAGGATCTGTCTCAACAGAGGGTGACTTAGGTAATAGTCCAACATCTAATACTATATTCGGAGCCTTCACTGGATCGATTGACGATGTACGGTATTATGAATCTGCATTAACAGATACTCATATAGATCATTTGTTCCATAATCCATCAATGGATTTGAGGTACACACCTCCTGTAACAGCTTCATTTAATATTATCGATGATGGGTATGGAAATTTAATCGATACTGCTATAATATCCTCCAGCTTTCTTAACTCACAGAATCTAGTCGGGTATTATGGATTTAACGAACTATATACTGTAAAAAATAGAACAAGTTCATCTAGTGATTTAGTGAGCCATCAAGGATTAGGTAAAACTATAATTAAAGATTATAGCACTAATAAAAATGATGGTGTATCTGATAAAGTTAAATTTATACCTGGAATAGCTGTACAGCAACAAAGCGGATCTAGTAGATCTGCAGAATCTACAAATTATTATCAAACTGATATACCTACTGGAATACGTGCAAGTTTTAATAACAGTGGAAGTGTAAAGATACCACATATATCAGATTTGAATCTTGATACTGAGGATGGATTCACCATTAGCTTCTGGATTAAAATTCCTGAAAATCAGATACCAGGAATTAATACAATAACTGGGTCAGGAGCACTATACCCGACAACAGGAATGGGTGGTAATGCTGGTGGTACTTCAGCACCGTGTGTGAACTACCCATCCGGCTCAACTGCAGGTAGAGATTATGTTACATTAATAACTAAATCAGGGTTAATTAGTCAGACGTTAATAAACGCAGCAACAGGGGAAGTAGTTCCGAACCTAATTCAAGGAATTGAAGCAGAGAGTAATTACCCGTATCATATAGAATTAAAAAATACGTCACGTGAAAAAGATAGTAAGGTGTTTGAACCAGGTAATGGTTGTCCTCAAGGTGCACCCCTTAATACTATTGTAATCCGCAGAAAAGGGGTAACAGGAGCAGTATTTCTAGAATCAAAATCATCACTCGTACCTTTAATTGA
>Ga0307995_1001599_pt1 | contig 13966 bp, 15 predicted proteins | sample EllFjometagen262_FD_203132 | JGI IMG/M metagenome (GOLD analysis project Ga0307995, IMG submission 203132) | Marine microbial communities from Ellis Fjord, Antarctic Ocean - #262 | ecosystem: Environmental > Aquatic > Marine > Unclassified | place: Southern Ocean | collected 2014-11-02
ATGTACCAGGCCAAGAGCCACTTGAGAGCAGTGTCACAGCCTCCAAAGCACATCAGGATCAGCCAAATATCCTGGACACTCTAAGGCTGGATCAAGCTTTAAGGCTGGCAAAAAGGAAATCCAACGATGGCTCTGCTGAAGAAGCCAAGCGTATCTATCAGGATATTCTGGTGAAGTTTCCCAAAAACAAAAGGGCTATAGATGGGCTGAAGGGCCTAGCTCGTGGATCTGTTGGCAAAGCATCCAAAGTTCAGGAGCCACCACAAGATCAACAGCAATCGATTATCAATCTTTATAATCAGGGGCAACTTCAGCGGGCCCTAGAGCGAGCTGAAGTTTTAATGCAGCAGTTTCCTAACTCAAGTTTTTTGTACAATATTAGTGGTGCAGTTTATAAAGGACTGGGTAAATTTGATGCCTCCATTGAAGCTTACAACAAAGCACTAGCCATCAAGCCTAACAATGTTGAAGCCTACTACAACATGGGTAATGCTCTCAAAGGCCAAGGCGAACTGGAAGAGTCTATAGTGGCATATAGCAAAGCCCTAGTTATCAAGCCTGATTATGCTGACGCCTACAACAACATGGGCAATGCTCTCCAAGAGCAAGGTAAGCTGGAGGAGGCTATTGAGGCTTTCAACAAGGCACTCGCCATCAAGCCTGATTGCGCTGAGCCCTACTGCAACATCGGCAATGCTCTCCAAGAACACGGTAAGCTCGAAGAGGCGATAGCGGCTTACAACAAAGCTATCACCATAAAGCCTGATTATGCTGAAGCTATAGAAAATTCATTGAGCCTTGCCGTCCAATTATTGCCAATTATGGATACGGCTTTAACAACAGTGAAACGCAAGTGAACTCTGAAGTCGTGCTTAGGCCCAAGTACCAAGTTCAAAACCTAATCAAAACTTTTCTTGAAGCAAATTTTAGCAAAGCTCATTCGTATAACAAGAATTTCAAGGCTTGTGATCGGAAACTCTTGGGCAGGCTCAAGCCAAAAGATAAAGTCCTTTGTAATGCTTACAGCAGCTTTATTGGAAATATTGTTAGACGCCAATTGGGATGAGGAGCCTGCCTCTGAAAATAAAGTTTATCATCTAGGCGAGAGCCATTCCTTAAGTTATGCCCATCGAAATATCACAATAAATGGTTCAAACTTTATAATAACCCCAAGAATAATATTTGGGGCTAAAGCATTTCATTTCTCTCGAACAAAGTACGATAGTTTTAAGGCAATTACGAAAGCTCATTTCGTATCGCTCCCCAAAAGTTCCAAGGTTTTCTTATCTTATGGTGAAATTGATTGTCGTCCAAACGAAGGCTTCATCTCTGCAGCTAGCAAACTTAATAAACCGTTGGAAGAGCTTATCGATCAGACGACCAGTGGCTATGTTCAATGGTTTTTGGAGCAGAACGCAGGCCAAAGACACCACCTCTACTTTATAAATGTACCCGCACCAGTTTATGATGAAAACCTTACTACTGATTTAAACTCAGAAGTGGCAAGAACTGTGGCACTGTTTAATGCTGCATTAAACAAATACTCGCTGCAGCATGGCTTTGATACGGTGGATGTGTTCAAATTTACATTCGGAAAGGAAGGATTTTCAAATGGCCTTTTTCACTTAGACAACCGCCATCTTGGAGCAAAAGCTCTCGTAGAAATAAAACGACAGCTTTCTTAAACCCACCGTCACCTATTCCTCCCGAAGGATTACTCAGGTAGTACCACCACCAGTATCTATACCCCGTGGACTGACGCTGGAGTACTATCCCATCTAACTACTGACTGGGAGAGATACTATCACTGGCGGCCCAACTAGATTGAAACCGACCTCATCCATTTCAGCTCCTGTTTTGTAGAATACCCCTCACCATAGCTCACACCCACACCACCAACTGATCTCCACCCACCGATCTGATCAATTATATCCATAGGGCACTCTACAGCCCTTAGGCGGTCTCTGAACGTAAGTCTTAAGCTATGTGCTGTCAGTCCAGCGAAGTCTCGCTTCAGCCACTTGTTGACCGGATTAGAGGCGTGCGTGGCGTAGCAGTGACCTGCCTTTATATACTAGGGGAACAACCACTGATTATCCGCCTGTATTAGCGCCTGTTCCATTGCCAGCTTTGCATAACCAACCAACGGCAGCACCCTCTCACTGGTCTTGTTCTTCAGTCTACGTGCTGAGTTAGGCCTGATATGAATGAGGTCATGCTCCAGATCGACATCCTCCAGCCTCAACCCTACGATCTCCGCTAGTCTAAGGCCTGTCTCCCCCAGTAGAGGCATCAGGAGTTTGACTGAGCTGCCTGATGCCAGTGCTTTGTCATAGCCCAACTTCAGTTGTTCATTCGTGAAGGTACCACGCTTGAATACGTCATCACCTTCATTGCAGATAAACAATCTGGTGAATGGATTGCGCTTATCTAAGTCCAATTCGGAATAAGCATAATTCATAATAGCTGAGAGGCTGTTGATCCTACGCCTGATGGTAGCTGTCTTATTGCCCTTCATTTCCAAGTGATGAACAAACAGCTTGGCATCTTCACGGGAATACTCGCTGACAACTCTATCTCCTGCCAAGGATATGAAAGTGGTCAAAGCTACACGAGGTGGAGTTTGATCTATCTGTTTCAATGCCAGGTATTCGGCAGCTATCTCAGATAGTATTGAACGCCTTGGTTGAAAGCTATCAATGATGGCAGAGATATTAACTGGACGTGTAGCTGTCGTAGCACTCCAAGCTCCCTCCAATACATTACCCAGACGTTTTGCTAAGGCTTCAGCTTCGTCAGGGTCTTTGGAGAGTACATGCCTTATGAAGGAACCATAGGTTTCAACTGCGTGTTTAGGCACACGACGATTGTAATAAATTCTGCCTGAACGAAGTAATGTGTACTTCATGTGTGACACGATGATCTTCCTCGATGATTAAGCTCGAAGGAATTTCAATAAGTTGTCTAAAACCCATGGTGCGGTCGGCGGGACTCGAACCCGCACGAGTGTTACCTCACAGCGACCTCAACGCTGCGCGTCTACCAATTCCGCCACGACCGCTTGCCACAGGAGATGTGATGGCGCATATCGAATGCATGAAACGGACTCAAGGGCTGTATTGCAAAATGATGCCACAAGATGAAACTTTTATAAAAATGGAGTGGAAAACCTCCGCTGAGCTTGTGCCTTACACCGATGCCGTGGCTTGGATGGAGGAGCGCGTGGCTCAAATCGTGGCCGGAACCGCCCCTGAAGTGATTTGGCTGCTAGAACACCCCCCACTTTATACCGCAGGCACCAGCGCTGATGTGAAAGATTTAACGGATCCCGATCGATTCCCAGTGTTTCAAGCGCAACGTGGCGGGCAATATACCTACCACGGCCCGGGGCAGAGAGTGATCTATGTCTTACTCGATGTCGGAAAACGCGGGCGCGATGTGCGAAAGTTCGTAAAGGACCTCGAACATTGGGTGATTGCCACTTTGGCCGAGTTCAATGTGGCCGGAGAGATTCGCGACGGACGGGTTGGCGTATGGGTACAGCGCCCCGACAAGCCCCTCACGGCCAGCGGCGCCATTGCGGAAGACAAAATCGCCGCCATTGGCATCCGCTTGCGCAAATGGGTGAGTTTTCATGGTATTTCCATCAATCTCGAGCCAGAGCTTGAGCATTTCAGTGGGATTGTTCCCTGTGGCATCTCCGAACATGGGATGACCTCCTTGGTCGATCTGGGACTTCCAGTCACGATTGAGGACCTAGACCTGGCCTTGAAACGTTGTTTTGGTCAAATATTTCCAAACACCTACACTCCCTAACACTGCAATGGATACAGTCAGAGCAGTCCATTCTGTTGTATTTACCTGAGTATTCATCCATCAGGCCAAGTGATTTGAACGCCCTACCGGCCCATGCCCGCCCGCAATAGGCGACCCAGATGCCCCAAGAGCTTTGCCTGCGCCATTTTAACCCATCAAAAACACCCATCGGCGCGTTGCGCTGTGGACTTGTGGGGGATAGAGACTAATTCAGAAAGAAATAGGACAGCTGCGAGTCGGTTGTTTTGTTTTGGTAGTCAATAAACGGGAGAGCCTGATGGCCGACGCAGCCGTACGCGGACACGATCACGAAGATAACCGCGGGTTTTTTACACGCTGGTTTATGTCCACCAATCACAAAGACATTGGTATCCTTTACCTTTTGACCGGCGGCTTGGCCGGTTTTATCTCTGTTGCCTTCACCGTCTACATGCGGATGGAGCTGATGGAGCCGGGTGTTCAATACATGTGTATGGAAGGCGCACGGATGACCGCCGCCGCCGTGGGCGATTGTACTCCCAACGGGCACCTTTGGAATGTTTTGATCACCGGTCACGGTATCTTGATGATGTTCTTTGTGGTCATCCCCGCCTTGTTTGGCGGATTTGGAAACTATTTTATGCCCTTGCAAATCGGCGCGCCAGATATGGCATTCCCGCGGATGAACAACCTTTCCTACTGGATGTATGTTGCCGGCACCACGATGGCAGTTCTGTCTGTGGTTATGCCCGGCGGCAATGGTCAAGCAGGCTCTGGTGTGGGCTGGGTATTGTACCCGCCCCTATCGGTGAATGAAGGCGGCATGTCCATGGACTTCGCCATTTTCGCGGTTCACCTCTCCGGTGCCTCCTCGATCTTAGGCGCGATCAATATGATAACAACCTTCTTGAATATGCGAACACCGGGCATGACATTGTTCAAAGTCCCACTGTTTTCATGGTCAATCTTTGTTACCTCATGGCTAATTTTGCTGGCTCTGCCCGTTTTGGCCGGCGCTATTACAATGTTGCTGACTGATCGAAACTTCGGCACAGCCTTCTTTGATCCAGCTGGTGGTGGGGATCCAATCCTCTACCAACACATTCTTTGGTTCTTTGGGCATCCCGAAGTTTACATCGTGATTTTGCCCGCCTTTGGCATCGTCTCACATGTGATCGCAACCTTCTCGAAAAAACCAGTGTTTGGCTACCTGCCAATGGTTTGGGCTTTGATCGCCATTGGCGCTTTGGGCTTCGTTGTTTGGGCGCACCACATGTATACGGTGGGCATGTCTTTGACGCAGCAGTCGTACTTCATGCTGGCCACGATGGTCATCGCGGTACCAACCGGGGTTAAGATCTTCTCTTGGATAGCCACCATGTGGGGCGGCTCAATTGAATTCAAAACACCAATGCTCTTTGCGGTTGGTTTTGTGTTCATGTTCACAGTTGGTGGCGTTACAGGCATTGTTTTGTCTCAAGCTGCCGTGGACAGGGCCTATCATGACACCTATTATGTGGTTGCACACTTCCACTACGTTATGGCGATTGCGGCGGCCTTTGGTATCTTTGCCGGTGTCTACTTCTACCTGCCCAAAATGGCCGGTCGATGGTACAATGAAACACTCGGGAAAATCCACTTCTGGATGTTCTTTATCGGCACAAACATCACCTTCTTCCCGCAGCACTTCCTCGGGCGCCAAGGCATGCCACGCCGTTATATCGATTATCCTGAAGCTTTCGCCTATTGGAACTATTGGTCAAGCTGGGGCGCATTTTTGTCCTTCGCCTCATTCCTTTTATTTATCGGGATCGTATTCTGGGCTGTCTTTGCGGGCCGCAAGGTGAATGCAAACAATCCTTGGAACGAATGGGCCGATACCTTGGAATGGACCATCCCATCTCCTCCACCAGAGCACACCTTCGAAATCCTGCCGAAACAGGAAGACTGGGACAAAAGCTCCTCGCACTAAATTGTGGATGTAAAAAACACTTTGAAACGGCCCTGGTTCTTCCAGGGCCTTTTTTTTGGTCATAAATACTTAAACAGCATGACATTTTAACGCAACGGACGCTTGGACTTTCCAGTCTAACGTCTTCGCATGCCCTATCACTGGTCCAGCCCTCTTGACGCCACCCAGCTCGCCGTAAAGTCCAACGGGCGCGCCGGGTGGCAATTGCGCATCACCGCGCATAACGCCTTAAGCTCTGTGGGCTTCTTTTTTTATGCCAATCACAGCGGCCCTCATGGTACTTTCCATATTGGCGCTCTTGGATAATGGCGTGATGTGGATCATCGCTGCAGCCCTGGGAACGGCTCTCATCGCCATCTGGGTGGCGTTAAAAGCCAGCTGGCGGCGCGGCACTGTGCGTGAGGAGTTGGCGATTTGGATTGACAAGGTCCATCTACGGCGAATAGATCCCGATGGAAGTTGCCAAGTCTGGCAGGCCAACCCTTATTGGGTTGATGTCGAAATGCAGCAAACGGGTGGACCAGTTCCAAATTACCCCACACTGTGCGGCAGGGGCCGCACAGTGGAAATTGGTTCGTTGTTATCAGAGCAATCGCGCCCCGAATTGGCCCAATACCTTCAAGACACTTTTTTGAGTGCGGTTAAACGAAGCTGACACGCTAGCAAGCCAAACAGCCTGCCAACGGCTTAACTCAGTTGCGCTTTTACAACACCACCAACTTTTCCGAAATCAAGCTGGCCGGTGTATTTGGATTTGAGCACGCCCATCACTTTGCCCATATCGCGAATCGAATTAGCCCCAGATTCGGCAACGGCATCAGCAATGGCTTGCTCTGTTTCTGCATCGCTCAATTGACGCGGCAAGAACTCTTCGACGATGGTAATCTCAGACAGTTCTTTTTCAGCCAATTCCAGCCGTCCACCCTCTTCATAGGCGCGTGCGCTTTCTTGGCGTTGTTTGACCATTTTGCTGAGAATCGCCAATAAATCATCATCAGAAACCCCAGTATCGTTGCCCTCAGCCCTTGCATCAATGTCACGATCCTTGATGGTAGCATTGATGAGACGCAATGTCATCAATCTCGTTGCATCCTTGGCCCTCATCGCGTCTTTCAGCGATATGCTCAAACGATCCCGCAAACTCATGTTATGTTCATCCTCGAACTGTTCAGGTCACACTCTATACTGGCATAACAATCAATTTACAACGCCAAGAGGGCCTCAGTACCCTTGACCCGCGACGCTTCTGACTTTACCACCTCCGCAATCTTCCAGGGATATTTTCATGACAATGTCATCGAACAAAAAACCGACTGCTTGCCTCGTGCTTTCGGACGGATCAATATTTTACGGCTATGGCTTTGGCGCTATCGGAACCACCGTCGCCGAGCTATGTTTCAACACCGCTATGACGGGCTATCAGGAGATCATGACGGATCCATCCTATGCTGGCCAAATCGTCACCTTCACCTTCCCACATATCGGCAATACCGGTATCACGTCGGAAGATGACGAGACCGCAGATCCTTTTGCGGCGGGCATGGTGGTGAAATGGGACCCGACAGACCCATCCAGCTGGCGGGCGCATGAGAAAATCGCACTTTGGCTGACCGCGCGTGGACGCATCGCTATTGGCGGCATCGACACCCGACGCTTGACCCGCGCCATCCGGCAACAGGGCGCGCCACATGTCGCGCTGTGTCATAACCCTGAGGGTGAGTTTGACCTGAAAGACTTGCTGGCGCAGGCGCAGGCCTTCGCCGGGCTAGAGGGGCTAGATCTCGCGAAAGATGTGAGCTGCACACAATCTTACAAATGGAATGAAAAGCGTTGGACCTGGCCTGATGGCTATGTCACCGAAGAAGCTCCAAAATATAAAGTCGTTGCGATAGACTACGGCGCCAAGCGCAATATTCTGCGCTGTCTTGCCTCCGTCGGTTGCGATGTCACTGTATTACCCGCCACCGCTTCGGCCGAAGAAGTTTTGACGCATAAGCCTGATGGCGTATTTTTGTCTAACGGTCCCGGCGATCCGGCAGCCACTGGCATCTATGCAGTGCCAATGATACGAACCATCCTCGCAAAATCCAACATCCCGGTTTTTGGGATTTGCTTGGGCCATCAAATGCTAGCCCTGGCGCTTGGTGCGAAAACCGTTAAAATGAATCATGGTCACCATGGCGCCAACCACCCTGTGAAAGATGTGGAAAGCAACAAGGTTGAAATAACCTCCATGAACCACGGTTTCACTGTAGACAGACAGTCTTTGCCTGTGGGAGTGCTTGAGACCCATGTGTCCCTGTTTGACGGATCCAACTGTGGTATTCGTATGGCAGACCGCCCGGTCTTCTCGGTGCAATATCACCCAGAAGCCAGCCCAGGCCCACAGGATAGTTTTTACTTGTTTGAAAAATTTGCCGCTGAAATGCAAAAGTCTCTCGCCGCGTAAGACTTTAAGGCATCTTTAATAACTCCCCCCCAAACTTGGGCATTAAGGCTAAGGTTTGGGGGAAATTATCTTTAAAATTCAGGACATCAACGATGCCCAATCGGGATCGGTCGAACGGGATGTGGGCGGCTTTGGTCCTTCACCCCTGTTGAAATTTTTGATTGAAAATCGATATATTTCTGTCGCCGAAGTGCTGACTATATTGGACAGTGGCCAGCCCCATATCGCCAGCGAGCCGGGTATTTTAAGTGCGCGCGGGTTGATTGACCCAACCCAACTGGCTTAAGCCCAAGCTGATAGATTGGGCGACGGCTATATCGACCTCAAGGACTATCCCAGGAAATCAGAGCTGTTGCAGCAATTGGGCCCAGCGACTGCCCTGCGCATGGGTTTCCTGCCGTGGCATATCGGCAATGGGTTCACCGTCATCCAAAGACGCTACAAAGTCACCCTGCCCGTCTCAAGTAGTTTAGTCTGACAAGACCGCCCATGGGGTCTCTGAAGCGGATCCTATTTCCGATACTACCAAGACTGCTCGCCCGCATCATGCTTCAGACGGGTCACAAAGGCCTGGCTCAAATGTTGCTTAACCGCCTCATAGGCTAAAGCCCCATCCCGATCTGATATTGCTGTCACGATGGCTTGGTGCTCGTCCAATGCGACCGGGCCGCGCCCCTCCACCGCAAGGGATGTCGTCGCCAGGAGAGCCATCGAGCGGTAAACAAGATCCAGTTGCTGCACCAAAAAGCGATTATGGGAGGCCAAATGCAATTGTTTATGGAACCGTTTATTTGAACGCGCCAGTGCCGCGGCATCAGACACCCGCATGCGATCCGCATCGACCATCTGTTGCAATACATTGACCTCTTCCACAGAGGCATGTTGCGCCGCCAAACGTGCGGCCAGACCCTCAAGCTCTGTGCGCACCACATAGAGCTCTGCCATTTGATTGTGATCCAAAGATGCCACGATCAAGCTGCGACCGTCACGGGTCAACAGGCTTTGAGTTTCCAACCGCTGAAGCGCCTCACGAATTGGGGTGCGCGATACGCCGAAGCGCTCCGCTAGCTCGCTTTCCACCAAGCGACTGCCGGGCTTATATATGCCAACGTCAATGGCCTCCAAGATGAGTCCATAGGCGTCTCGTTGCGTGGGCCGCGATGTAGCGAGTGTCGACATTATTGGCTCCTCAGTGACCAGTCCCAGAACTATGGTCTAGCAGCCCCCCCCAAGCAAGCGTTTCACCATTGATCCTGCTGCGCCATTTGGTACCACTGCCTTATGAACTTTAACACATTCAGCCATATCAACACTTGGATCTTTGATCTCGACAACACGCTCTATTCTCCTGAGGTACGGCTGTTTGATCAAATTGAGGAGAAAATGCGGATTTTTGTCGCTAACTTTCTGAGCGTTAGCCTTGAGGATGCAGACCTATTGCGTGCGAAATATTGGCACAGCCATGGCACAACCCTAGCTGGTATGATGGAAATGCACGCCATGCCACCGGATGTGTTCCTGAGCGATGTACATGACATAGATTTTTCGGTTCTTACTCACTCACGCCCCTTGGCCGAATTAATTGCTGCACTGCCCGGTCGCAAAATTGTTTATACCAATGGTACGGAACCCTATGCCCGGCGCGTTTTGGCCGCCCGTGGATTGGAACAAGAGTTTGAGTCTGTCTATGGCGTCGAGCACGCCAGCTACCGGCCAAAGCCCTATGCTGAAGCCTTTCACGAGGTCTTCGCCCGCGCGAATGTGACACCCCATAGCGCTGTGATGTTCGAGGATGATCCCCGCAATTTGGAAGTGCCCGCTGGATTGGGGATGAGAACCGTATTGATTTCTCCAGACCTGATCTTTCCAGATTATATCAACATGGCCCATTCTGATCTTGAAACGCTTTTGTCACACTTGGTCGCAGCTTGCTTTCCAGACCGGGTTACCGGCTTAGATGACATTAAATGATAGAGCATAAAGATATCGTAATTTCAGGTGGTGGCATCGCCGGGTTGGTTGCTGCTGCAGCTTTTGGCGATGCAGGGTTCGACGTGCTCTGCGTTGATCCAAAGCACCCCGTTACCAACCGTGACGCCGCTGGTGCAGATCTGCGCACCACCGCCTATTTGCAACCAGGACAAACCTTCCTACAGGCGATTGGCGTTTGGCCTTTGGTCACAGATTGCAACGCACCGCTTCAAGTTATGCGGATTGTTGATGCGGCGAGCCCGGATTTGGTCTCAAAGGATTTTGACGCTAAAGATATCTCAGATGCGCCGTTTGGCTGGAATGTTGGTAATTGGGATATGCGTGATGGGCTGTTGAGGCGGATTGCGTCGCTTCCCAATGTCGTCTTCGAGCCCGGCCTGTCCACGACCTCCACAAACACCCGTAGTACCGAAGCCCGTATCACTCTAAGCGATGGGCGGTTGATGTCTTGTAAGTTGTTGATTGCCGCCGATGGGCGCGACAGCGCAATTCGCAAAGCTGCCGGAATTGCCGCCAAACGCTCAGAGTTTGGCCAATTAGCCTTAAGCTTCGCTGTGACACATGCCATGGCCCATGATAATATCTCAACCGAGGTCCATAAAGGCGGCGGGCCCTTCACGCTTGTGCCCCTGCCAGACTTTGAGTGCAAACCCTCTTCGGCCGTAGTTTGGATGGATAAGATCTTGGACATTCAAGCGATGCAAGCCTTGTCTGTGGATGAGTTCAATGCCGAGATAACCGCGCGTTCAGCGGGCGTATTGGGGCCGCTCAGCCTAATCACAGCCCGAACGGCTTGGCCGATCATCAGCCAATTGGCCAGCAGCTTTTACAGTGAACGGACGGCCTTCATCGCTGAAGCTGCCCATGTGGTGCCCCCCATCGGGGCGCAGGGTTTAAACCTGAGCCTTGGCGATATCAAAGCCCTGTTGGAGCTGGCGAAAGCATCTCCTAGCAGCATCGGCGAACTTCCAATGTTGAAAAAATATCACCAGGCCCGCAGGCCCATTGCACAGTCACGAGTGATCGGCGTTGGCGCATTGAACCGCGCGTCTAAGGCTGAGGGGCCGGCGGCCACACGCGTGCGGGCTTTGGGGTTGGACGTAATCCACAGGATTGCTCCGCTTCGCCGTGCTTTGATGCATCTTGGACTGGGAACGCGTTAAGCGGCCAGAACTTGGTCCAAGGCGTTTTCCAATCGGGCCACGCTGGCATCCACATCATAGAGTTTGTCCAAGCCAAACAATCCCAGACGGAAACTGCTATAGGTCGGGCCTTCATCGCATTGCAGCGGCACGCCCGCTGCAATTTGCAGACCTAAGGCTGCGAAGGGCTTGCCCGTTTGCATTTCTGGGCTGGAAGCAAAGCTGACTACAACTCCCGGCGCGCAAAAACCATCGGCAGCCACTGACGCAAAGCCGCGCTCGGCCAAAGCCGCACGAACGCGATTGCCCTGCTCCCATTGCGCGGCTGCAAGTTTCTCAAACCCATAGGCTTTCGTTTCAATCATCGTATCGCGGAATGCAGTGAGTGCGTCAGTTGGCATCGTCGCATGATAGGCATGACCGCCGTTTTCATAGGCTTCCATGATGGACAACCACTTACCCAAATCCACAGAAAAACTGTTAGATTGGCTGGCTTTCACTGCCGCCATTCCGGCCTCAGACATCATTACCATGCCCGCAGAGGGCGAGGCGGACCAACCTTTTTGCGGCGCAGAGATCAGAAGATCAACGCCCGTGGCGCGCATATCAACCCAAGCACAGCCAGAGGCGATACAATCCAATACGAACAACCCGCCATAAGCGTGCACCGCATCTGTAACCGCTTTGATATAGGCATCGGGCAATATCATTCCAGAGGAGGTTTCCACATGCGGGGCAAAGACCACATCCGGTTGATCGGCAGAGATCTTGGCCACCACCTCTTCGATGGGGGCGGGGGCGAAGGACGCTTTCGCATCGTTGCAAGTGCGCCGAGCCTTCATCACTGTTTCGCTTGCAGGAATTCCGCCTGCCTCAAAAATCTGCGACCAACGGAAAGAAAACCATCCATTGCGCAGGACCATCACGCGCTTATCAACCGCAATCTGCCGTGCGACAGCTTCCATCGCGAAGGTCCCGCCGCCGGGTACCAAAGCCACCGCATCAGCGGCATAAACCTCTTTGAGAATCGACGAAATGTCGCGCATCACGCATTGGAATTTCGCGCTCATATGGTTCAGTGACCGGTCGGTAAAAACCACTGAATATTCTAATAGGCCATCGGGATCAACTGTGTTTAGCAAAGCGGGCATTTGGGAAACTCCTATATCATTAACCGCAACATAAATTCCTTCGTCCCGGTATGCACGGTCTATTTTCGCATGCCGAGCGGAGCATACCAGTTTTACAAAGGGCCGCTCACGCGTTCCTCACTCAGTAGCACATTGGCCTCAACATCCCCAACGCCCGGCAATGCCATGATACGACGCCGCAAAACCCGCTCAAAATCAGAAATATCCCGCGCCACAACCCGCAGCCGGTAATCATAAAGGCCCAATACATGCTGCACCGTTTGCACTTCGGGGATGGCCGTCACCGCGCGTTCAAAGTCTTCCAAACTCACCCGCCCTTTGGTGGCCAGTTTTACTCCAAGAAAGACGGTGACCCCAAATCCAAGTGCCTCTGCATCCAAATCGATCCGCCGGCCCGCCAAGACACCCGCCTCTTGCAACCTCTTGATGCGCCGCCAAGTCGCGGGCTGGCTTAGGCTCAAGAACCGTCCCAAAGAACCCGCAGATTGAGTGGCATCTTGCGACAGAGCCCGCAACAGCGCAAAATCAAGATCATCCCAACGAGTCATAACGGCAGGGCTTCCGCTGTTTTCAGCGTGGCCACATGCATCAGGGCTTCCAGTTCCAAGATGTGGGGAAGGTTCAAAATTTCATTGCGATACAGCTTTTGGTAGTCAGCCATATCTTTGGCAATCACCGACAGGCGTACATCTACACGGCCCAAAAACGTTTGAATTGCGATCACCTGCCGGATTTCGCGCGCCGCTGTCAAAAATTCGTCAAAAGCTTTGGCATTGGTTTTATCCAGCGTGAATCGAAGGCTCACCTCTACCGCATAGCCCAAAACCGCCCAGTCAATCACGGCATATTGCCCGCGCAAAATGCCCTGTACCTTCAATCGCTCCAAGCGACGCGCCACGGTGGCGGGTTGCGATTGACAGCGCTCCGCCACCTCCGCCATGGGAGCAGCAGGGTCAGATTGGAGAAAGCGCAGAATGCGCCGATCAAGATCATCAAGCATGAATATATTATAATATAATCTATATTAGAATACAAATTTCTAATATCTTTCTAAATATAAGTAAATTTACTCTAATCTTATCTTATAAGGGCTGATAGAAACAGGGCAGAGCAACAAACCAGGAAAGGACGCCAAAATGCGCGTTTATTATGATCGCGATTGCGATGTAAATCTTATCAAAGACAAAAAAGTAGCGATCTTAGGCTACGGCAGCCAAGGCCACGCCCACGCATTGAACCTGCGTGACAGCGGCGCCAAAAATTTGGTTGTGGCTTTGCGCGAAGGCTCTGCCTCGATTGCAAAAGCTGAAGGCGAAGGCCTGAAGACTATGGGCATTGCGGAAGCTGCGGCTTGGGCAGACGTGATCATGTTTACAATGCCAGACGAATTGCAGGCTGAAACCTACAAAAAATACGTGCATGACAACATCCGTGATGGTGCTGCAATCGCATTCGCACACGGCTT
>Ga0307995_1001606_pt1 | contig 13905 bp, 15 predicted proteins | sample EllFjometagen262_FD_203132 | JGI IMG/M metagenome (GOLD analysis project Ga0307995, IMG submission 203132) | Marine microbial communities from Ellis Fjord, Antarctic Ocean - #262 | ecosystem: Environmental > Aquatic > Marine > Unclassified | place: Southern Ocean | collected 2014-11-02
TACTTTCATTTTCATAATCAATTTCCAATGGCTCTTTAATAATCATCGATTGCAGAATCCCTTTTTTCTTGATCATTAATCCTTTTTTATCAAAAGAACGCCTAAAACCATCAATAACAATTGGAATAATAATTGGCTTATAGCGTTTAATAATGTGAGCAGTTCCCTTTCGAACAGGCTTAAAAGGCTTTGTAGTTCCTTGTGGAAACGTAATTACCCATCCATCATCTAAAGCTATACCAATGTTAGAAATATCACTCATTTTAACTTGTCTATTAATATCTTTACCATCTGAACGCCATGTTCTCTCAATAGAAACTGAACCTGCATAAGCCATTATACGTGGCAACAATCCTGCACGCATTGTTTCCTTTGCTGCTATATAATACATGTTTAATTTTGGAGACCATAAATACCCAACATTCTTAATGCTATCAATACGTCCACTCAAACTAGCATTAAAAACATGGAACATCGCTACTACATCGGCAAAATAGGTTTGATGGTTAGAAATAAACAAAACATTTTTATTGGGTAAATTTTTGATGATCTCAGAACCTTCAATATGCAGCTCATTGAATCCTCTGTAACGTCTATGAGTCATAAAACCCAAATAACGGATTAACCATTTCTTAAGGATTAGATAATGACCAAAGGGATTTTTTTTAAACATAGGTGTTTTAAAAACTGGTTAAATATAAAATTAAATAATAGTACGTTCCTTTAAAAAAAGCATAAATTCAGATAAAATCATTGCAGTTGCTCCCCAAATCATCTGTCCTTTATACATATAACAAGGAACAACAACTCCTTTATAAGTGCCATCCAATATGGGGCATTGTTTAATATTTAAATGAATAAGCTCATCTAAAGAAATATTAATTTGCAAGGCAACTTCTCTAGAATCTAACTGAAAAAAAGGTTTTTTTTTAGAAACTGCAACAAATGGGGTGACAAGAAAATTACTAGGAGGTATGTAGACTCGACTCAATGTCAAAAGTGGACTAGCTGACGAAAGATCGACTCCTAGCTCTTCTTTAAATTCTCTTTTAGCTGTATCCCATAAACCAGAATCTGAGGACACTGGTTTTCCACCTGGAAAGCTAATTTGCCCAGAGTGCGGACCGTCATAAGTAGTTCTTTTTATTAAAGTGAGATAAAGTTGATCCTTGTGTTCATAAAAATAAAGTAATACTGAAGCTTTCCGAGAATTTTGGTAGTACTCTGAATCGTTTTCATGATGGAATACTTCTTCATTTGATAAGAAGAGTCTTCGAATAGAATAGGGAGCAATTATAGCATGACCTCGTTTTCCTGGTAAAGGGAAATCATTTACTTTTGAAATACAATTTAAAAATGTTTTATAGTCCATGAGAATAGCTAAAATACTTATAATACCTCTAACAATTCTTTTATTGAATGGACGGTGCACATCTAAAAAACAAAAATATCAAAAAAGTACTACAACCACTCAAAATAAAATACCAAGTCCCATTATAAGTGAAATAGAAGAAAAGACTAGAGAAGGAGTCCGAAAAAATAAGCACGTTGAAAAATTATCATTCGTTCTTAATGACAAAAATGCCATTCCTTTCTTCTTTAACTATCAAAAAGAGAATCCAGAAAAAAAAGTGCGTATTACTACACGTTTTGGATCGATTGACATCAAGCTATTCAATGACACCCCATATCATAGAGCAAATTTTATTTACTTAACAAAAAAGGGTTATTTCAATGGCACTACTTTTCATAGAGTAGTGCCAGGTTTCATAATCCAAGGGGGGAATTCTGATCGCTATGAAACTTCAAGGAAAAGAAGTGAAATCGGAAAATACCTTTTACCTCCAGACACTAGAAATGGACATAAACACCATAGAGGAGTTATTTCAATGCCGAGTAGTGAAATTGAAAATCCATACAAACTCGCCTCACCATTTGAATTTTTCATTGTACAACAAGTCACTGGCGCTTATCATCTTGACGGATCATACACTGTTTTTGGAGAAGTAATTGCTGGGATGAAAGTTGTTGATGAAATAAACAAACAACGAGTAGACAATCGTGAAACACCACTAACTAATGTCTTTATGGAAATCTCCATTCTAGAATAAGAATTATCTATTAATATTCAATCATTCTTCGTAAAATAATCAAAATAAATCATGAATACATTATTACTATAACTTTTTCTTATTATATTTATTTTCTTAATAAGAAATACTGAATGACACTCACTCAACTCTATTACACACTTGCCGTAGCAGAAGAAGGGAATTTTACGAAAGCTGCTGAAAAATGTTTTGTAACCCAACCAACATTAAGCATGCAGGTTCAAAAGCTTGAGGAGGAACTAACGATAAAGCTATTTAACAGAAACACTAAGCCAATAAGCCTTACCCCTATTGGATTAAAAGTAATTGAACAAGCTAAAGTTATTCTTAAAGAAGCAAAACGTATGGACGATGTGGTTACCTCTGAAAAAGGAATTATTGGAGGTGATTTTAGGATAGGGATTATTCCGACAGTAATGCCAACACTCCTCCCCTTATTTCTTAGTACCTTTATTAAGAAATTTCCGAAAGTTAATTTAAAAATAGAAGAGTTGAATACTGCTTCTATTATTGAAGAACTTGAAAATGGAAAGCTAGACGCAGGAATTGCAGCCACACCACTAGATGATCCTAAACTTACAGAGAAGCCTCTATACTACGAGCCTTTTGTTGGATATATTCCAGAAAATCATTCTCTTTCAAAACTAAAATTTTTATCTGTTGAGGATTTAGAAAAGATATATATCTTAGTTTTAGAAGATGGGCACTGCTTCAGGGACCATGTATTAAAATTATGTCAGACAACAAAATCTTTAAGTACTTTTAACCTCAAAAGTGGCAGTTTCGAAACTTTAATTAACCTTGCAAATGACGGGATGGGCATGACTCTTCTTCCTTATCTTCAAACGAAAAGTCTTTCTGAGGAAAATAAAAAAAATTTAAAATCGTTTAAAAGTCCAGAACCAGCAAGGGAAATAAGCATTATTTACTCAACAAATCAACTCAAAGTACCGGTAATAGAATCGTTAATAACTGTAATTGAGAGCATTATGCGAGGAGCTATAAAATTTCAAAATATAAGATTAATCACTCCAACTAATTAAACGAAAAAGAATATTGTACCTCATTTAAATGCGGATTTTTTTTAATGAAAATTAGCGTCCAAGTATAAAGCTGGCTACAATCTTCCTTACTCAAATGCTGATAAGCCTTTTTTAATTCTTTCGTGAAAAGGTCTGCATCAAAACTAACTTTTCGGAGAATAATTCTATAATATCTCAAAGTATTTGACATAATTTAATTTTAAACTAACAACAATGTAGGATGTTTTTTATTATCTAAATGTTGTGAAAATGTTAAAATGCATTTTTTAAAAATAATTGATGGAATTTCAATTATTTGGACTCTATTGAGAGCCAGTTAAAACTAAATATTCTGTTTTAGAATGAAAAAGGAAAAGAAAAAATCTATTTATATATTGATAATCAAGGGTTAAGAGTGAAAATAAAATAAAGTTTGAAGAAAGGTGCTCTACTGTTTGTTTGGATTTTATTAAATACTATATTTGCACACACTTTTTCGGGGTGTAGCGTAGCCCGGTCATCGCGCCTGCTTTGGGAGCAGGAGGTCGCAGGTTCGAATCCTGCCACCCCGACTAATTTTACCTTACCCTACAATTCGGGATGTGGCGCAGCTTGGTAGCGCACACGCATGGGGTGCGTGGGGTCGCAGGTTCAAATCCTGTCATCCCGACTTTTAATCTCTTAAACCCCCTGTATAAACAGGGGGTTTTGTTTTTACTGAAAAACTACTCACCCCATCACACACCTTTTTTTTCGTAAATTAGTATTTATAAATATTACACTTTTAATTAAACCGAAGAGTAATGAATTATTTATTAGATTAATATATAAAAATGGAGATACAGATAAACAATCTCTCATTTCATAAACACCCTTTTTTTTTGGCCCTTCTAATTCCTTCTATTTGCCTCTCACTCCTCAATTCATTCTCTAATTGTGAGAATGAATCCATCCCGACTTTATCCAAGATTAATATCTTTAAAAGATCACCGTTTATCTTCAATTAAATAAACCGTTCTTAGATTAGTTATTTGGCTCGATTTTGAAATCAATTAAAGGAATGTACCAAACATTCTTTTCAAGATCAATACCTCCATTCATTTCTCCCTGTACAACTCGATCTATAATATAAATACCTGTTTTAGACATATTTTCAAAATTATCCATTCCATTATTTGGAAAATTAACACGAGTTCTATGAATATTAAATTTATCTGAAAATTTATTGTCGAAAGCTTTTTCTACACCTTCCTTTCCATACATAAAACCTAGAAGACCTCCCCAAGTTGCAGTAGGATTATCAGAATCCCACCCAGATAAAGCACCTATTTTTATAGTTTCTTTTAAGTCACCTTCTCCGTATAAAAGACTAACAATACTAGAAGCAAAATTAATCCCCCCAACGAAACACCCATTACAGAATATCTTTTTAGATGTTATTTTATAACCATCCTCTTGATTAATTTGATATCTTATGTAAACAGAATCACGAGCATCCTCCCATGATACATTTGTGTCATATTTGTGCTTTACAAAGTCAAACATTTTTGCAGCATAAGAATTTTTAGGAAGTCTTTTTCTTGCTTGATTAGCCATCCACTGAGTCTGTTCTTTTTTTGATAAATTTTGGTCTACATATGAAGCTAAAGAATATAAAATAACATAGAATTCTGATATCCATTGTGCATTTTCTCTTGCAGTAGTTTGTATAGGTCCCTTTGCCATTTTCAAAGCAATATCTGGACGTGAGGGTGCAAAAAATCCAAAAATCTCTGTAGTCAGCTGAGCATCAATCATTTCGTGATAATTATCGTAAATAGAGTCTTTAGAAATTTCAGGATCACTAGTGGCAGGAGGTATCACTCCATTTAACATGAGTTCTAAAGCTCGCTGATTTGCCACCCATAAATAATTTTCTTCTTCATGTTTCATGTGCTTTAACCATCCGTCTCTTATCTGTTCACCGGTTAAAATAGAAGTTTTATTAGTGTACAACAAATGTTGGTACATATATTCAATATCAGTGTCGTCATCAGCTCCCCAAACCTCATCTTCATTACGAAAAACAAAATCTATAGTTTCTGATAAATCACTTGATTTATCTCCTGACCAAATATTAGGAAGGTCTGGGGTTCCCCAATCCTCTCGAGTATAAAAATCACCTGTTTTAATTTCACCAATATTTCCAATTTTATCCATTTCAGTAACTAATCCAGTCCAATTGGCAATAGATTGAGCCAACCAAAATCCATATAACTTATCTGCATAATTTGATCGAGAAATTATTAGGTCTGTAGAATTAGGAACGTACGAAAAATAGGTTAAGTTAGGATCCCTAATAGTTATAGCTTCTTCTTTTTGTTTGTAATTTTCGTTAATATCACAAGAGGTGATCATCAAATGAAATATTAATAATATTCTTATTTGAAAAAGATTATTCATATAAAATATTTTTTTATTATTTATAAATTAATTGAATGTTAAAAGTGAAGAAATAGACAGTTTTGCAGCTGTATTTTTAACCAGAATAACTGATACTACTATAAAATTGATAACTTCAAGAAGTTTCTTTTCTTGTGTAATGGCGGGTAACAATGTTCCTTTGAACACATCTTCTTTAGCAGATGAATCCAGAGCCTTAAACTTATATACTTCAAAAAATTTTGTTTTATTATTATTAGACAGAAAAATGCTATTTTTTCTATTAATAATTAAAATACCCAAAAGGATAATCTCATAAAAAAAATGAAAAGGCCATTTTTGACTTAAAAGCTTTTGAGCAATAACTAATAATCCACAATAAATCATGGTTATAATGCACAAAAATATTCCAAAAAAATAATTTTCAATGATATTCATTGTTAAAATATTTATAAGTTATTTATACTTTTCTAAAATAGCAAATCTTTTGAAATTTATATGAGGTGTTTTGTATATTTGATATGATAAAAATTTAATAAAAATGAATTACTTCCTAAATTTTACATGTTGTATTTTCTTTTTTACTAGCTGCGCACAGGAAAACTTCCCAGCAATAGAAACTCCTTCAGCTATTAACTATTCATTTGAATTAGTTGTTGATGAAATTGATATTCCTTGGGGTATGGATTTCATCAACGAAAGTGAACTATTGGTTACGGAACTTTCAGGCATATTATATCGTGTTAGTGACGGAATAAAAAAGGTAGTGTCAGGTTTGCCAGAAGTCTACCTTAGAGGTCAAGGTGGCCTTTTAGATGTAGCCCTCCATCCAGAATTTAAAAACAACAACCTTATATATCTTACTCTAGCTTCTTCATTAGGAGATAATCCTGGTGGAAATACCTCACTATACCAAGCAACCCTAGTGGGCAATAGTTTGGAAAAGGTTTCCTTGCTTTATAAAGCATCCCCAAACACCAAAAAAGGACAACATTTTGGCTCAAGAATTGCTTTTGATGAAAAGGGTCATATATATTTTTCAGTGGGTGACCGTGGAAATCGAGATCAAAATCCTCAGGACATTTCTCGTGATGGCGGGAAAGTATATCGTCTAAATTTAGATGGAACTATCCCTGAAGACAATCCCTTTTTTTCTTCTCCTAAAGCGAAACAGGCTATATTTTCATATGGACACAGAAATCCACAAGGAATGACTGTTCACCCTTCAACAGGAGCTATATGGGTAAATGAACATGGTCCACAAGGAGGCGATGAAATTAACAAGTTGGAAAGTGGAAAAAACTTTGGCTGGCCATTAATTACATATGGAATTAACTACAGCGGAACATCTATTACGGACAAAACAAGTAATCCTAAAATGGAACAACCCTTTTATTATTGGGTACCTTCTATTGCTCCTAGTGGAATGGCATTTTCTACCTCAGATATCTATAAGGGTTGGAAAAATAACCTCTTTGTTGGATCACTAAAATTTGAATATTTAGAGCGTCTTGTTATTGAAGGAAACAAAGTTGTTAAAAGAGAAAAAATTCTTGATAAAATTGGTCGAGTACGAAATGTAAAACAGGGTCCCGATGGTTATTTATATTTAGGTGTTGAAGGAAGAGGAATTATAAAAATAATGCCTCTCTAATGAAAATTTTAGTGCTAACATATTTACTCAGTTTGGGAATTTTTTTCAACTATTTGTTTCAAAACAAAACAAAAAAAGAAAGCATAAAAGCAGGTTCAGAAATTTATCAAGATTTTTGTGTACAGTGCCATTTATCAACTGGAATTGGTGTCTTCGGTCTATTTCCTCCTTTAAAAGCATCTGATTATTTATTAGAAAATACAAATCTTAGCATTGCTGGAATCAAGTATGGATTGAAAGGTAAGATTATTGTAAATAATGAAGAATATGATGGTTTAATGATAAGGCAGGGACTAGACAATGAAGAGGTCGCTGATGTTATGAATTATATCTTAAATGAATGGGGCAATGAAACAACAGACTTTATTACCCCAAATCAAGTTTCAAAAATCCCAAAGTCACTTGTAGAATGAGCATCTTTAGTTCATTCTGGAATGTCTTTAAGGCAATTAAAAAGAGCTATTTACTCTATGGAGGGATTCTACTTGGTTTTATCGCTTGGATGCTTTTCTTAGACACTCATTCCTTTAATATCCATACTGAATTAAACAATGAGATTAAAGCTTTAGAGTTGGAACAAGATGCACTAACAAAAATTATTAAAGATGATAAATATGCCATCGAACAACTTCAAAATGAAGATAGTCTTGAACATTTTGCGAGAGAACGCTATGGCCATAAAAAGAAAAATGAAACTATTTTTATTATCGAGCTTCCCGATACTGTTTATAATAAATAAGATTATTACTTACTAAATAATCATCGAAATAATTGGCCTCTGGAATCTTTTATTAAGAATTAAATAATTGTATTTTTATTGGCTCTTAAAACAAATTAATGGGTAAAATCATCGCAATTGCTAATCAAAAAGGAGGAGTAGGAAAAACCACTACAGCGGTAAACTTAGCTGCTTCTTTGGGAGTTCTGGAAAAAAAAATACTCCTTATTGATGCAGACCCACAAGCCAATGCAACCTCTGGTCTTGGAGTTGATGTTAATAAAGCTAACTATGGCACTTATCAACTTTTAGAACATAGTATAAGTGCAGCTGATGCTATTGTAACCACCAAAAGCCCCAACGTAGACTTAATACCCTCTCACATAGATCTTGTTGCATCTGAAATTGAACTGGTTAACAAAGAGGAAAGAGAGTACATGCTCAAAAAAGCGCTCAAACAAACTAAAGAAGCTTATGATTATATTTTAATTGATTGTGCACCTTCTTTAGGACTTATTACATTAAATGGCTTGGTCGCTGCAGACGCTGTTATTATACCCATTCAATGTGAATACTTTGCCTTAGAAGGCCTTGGAAAATTATTAAATACCATAAAAAGTGTTCAAAAACTACACAACAAAGACCTCGATATTGAAGGTCTTTTGCTAACCATGTACGACACTCGTTTACGCTTATCTAATCAGGTAGTGGAAGAAGTAAAAAAACATTTTGGAAAAATGGTGTTTAAAACTATAATCCAACGAAATATTAGGCTAAGTGAAGCTCCTAGTTTTGGAGAAGACATCATCACTTATGATGCCTCTAGCAGAGGGGCAAAAAGTTATCTTTCATTAGGAAGTGAAATTTTAAAACGGAATAAATAATTCTCATGGCAAATTCTAATCGAAAACCCGCTTTAGGAAGAGGTCTCTCAGCTCTTTTAAACGATCCAAAAAAAACTATTGACTCCGAAAATAATATATATTCTGAAGGAATCATTGGCAATATTATTGATTTACCATTAGATAAAATTAGTGTCAATCCTTTTCAGCCAAGAACACATTTTAGCGAAGAAGCACTTAAAGAACTTAGTACCTCTATTAAAGAATTGGGTATTATTCAGCCAGTTACTGTTCGAAAAGTAAAAGGAAATCTATTTGAATTAGTGTCAGGAGAACGACGGCTTAAAGCATCTAAAATAGCTGGATTAAAAAGTATTCCAGCTTATATTAGGTTAGCAAATGATCAAGAATCTTTAGAGATGGCTTTAGTAGAAAATATTCAGCGCCAAGATCTTGATCCTATTGAAATAGGCCTTTCATATCAGAGATTAATTGAAGAGATCAATTTAACCCAACATCAATTAAGCGAACGTGTTGGTAAAAAACGCTCAACCATAACTAACTATATTCGCTTACTTAAATTAGATCCTATTATTCAGACAGGAATTCGAGATGGTTTTGTGAGTATGGGTCACGGGCGGGCGCTTGTCAATGTTGATAATATCCAAACCCAGTTGGATCTATACAAACTAATTGTAAAAAAAGGGCTTTCGGTTCGAGCTACAGAGATCTTGGTAAAAAACACAAAAAACCCTAAAACATATAAAGGCTCTTCTTATAAGCCTCCTTTTGTAAAACAAGCCGCTAATGATTTAGAAATGCTTTTCGAAACTCCTGTGTCATTATCTGCCAATAATGAGGGAAAGGGTGTTTTAAAAATAAGCTTTGATTCTCAGAAAAAACTCCAAAATATTTTAAACAAAATAAAAGGTGAAATCTAATATTTTTTTAATTTTCTTCTTTTTCTTTAATTTAACTATGCTTTTTTCACAAGAAGAAAAATTAAAAAAAGATGATAGTTTAAATATAATAACCGCACCAGATTCTATTGGTGGCGGCAAACAATATACCCAAAGAATTCTTCGCCTTATTGAGGACCCACTTACCCCATCAAAAGCTGCATTTTATTCAGCTATTATACCAGGATTAGGACAGGTTTATATTGGAAAATCCTGGAAAGTTCCAATGGTATATGCAGCTATTGGAGCTTCTCTTTATTATTATGATTTAAATAATAAGGAAATGGATAAATACCGGACAGCTTATAAAAGAAGAAAAAATGGTTTTTTTGATGATGAATTTCTTGAAACAGATATTCCCATTACAACAGAACAATTATTACTTGGAATGGACTTTCATAAAAACTATAGAGATATTTCAATGATTTTGGCAGCTGCGGCATATATGCTAAATATACTAGATGCAAATGTGAGTGCTCACTTACTTCAATTTAATGTGAATGACGACTTAAGTGTGGCTCCAAACTTGATATTTGATCCTGAAATGACTGGCTTACGTTTAGCGATAAAATTTAATTGAAAACCTAGAATAAATGAAAATTGGACTATTAGGTTATGGAAAAATGGGACAAACCATTGCTAAATCTGCAAAAGAAAGAAAGCATGAAATCGTCTATACCGCAGATAAAAATATGGAGGAAGGTGATATAGAACAAGCGGATGTTGTCATAAACTTTAGTGTTCCTGATGCTGCAGTGTTTAATATTAAGAAAGCTCTGCAACTTAACATTCCTGTTGTTTGCGGAACGACAGGCTGGTTAGATAAATTTGAAGAAGTAATACAATTTTGTAAAGAAAAAAATACAGCCTTTCTTTATTCACCCAATTTTAGCATTGGGGTTAACTTATTTTTAAAATTGAATGATTTAGCGGCAAGACTGATAGAACCACATAAACAAGAATACAAAGTAAGCATGAAAGAAATTCATCATGTTCATAAGCTAGATGCTCCGAGTGGCACTGCATTATCACTTGCAAAACCACTCCTAAGTACTGATTATTTTAAGGAATGGGAATTAAATGGCACTGGTTTAGAAAAGCTAAATATTGAAGCTATAAGAAAAGGAAAAGTACCCGGAAAACACATCGTTACTTTCCGCTCTGGAGTCGATGAAATAAGTCTTAAGCATGAGGCATTTAATCGAGATGGCTTTGCCCAAGGAGCAATAATTGCAGCAGAATGGCTGGCAGACAAAAAAGGAATCTTCACAATGCAAGATGTTTTAAATAATTCTTAATTGCGGTGTGAATTTAAGGGATACTCTTATATTTGAAAAAAATAATTAATGATACTTTCCTCATGGATTCTTTTCGTTTTAGCAATTCAAATAATTCACTTTTTAGGGACCTGGAGACTCTATAAAGCAGCTGGCTATAAAGGGTGGTATGCTGCTGTTCCTATTTATAATGCGTTTATTTTAATGAAAATCATTAAACGTCCTTCCTGGTGGGTACTGTTGCTTTTTATTCCAACAATAAATTTAATTGTCTTTGGAGCAATATGGATTGAAACACTTCGAAGTTTTGGTAAAAATACAATTAAAGACACTTTTCTTGGATTAGCATCATTTGGATTATATATATACACTATAAATTACAGCAAGAAGCCATCTCATATCCCTAATCGAGATTTACGTTCTAAAACTGGTATTGGAGAAACCTTAAGTTCCATTTTATATGCAATCGTTGCAGCAACAATTATACATAACTATATTATGCAACCTTATATAATTCCTACTGGATCATTAGAGAAATCTTTACTAATAGGAGATTTTTTATTTGTAAGTAAATTTCATTATGGTGCAAGAGTTCCAATGACAGCAGTTTCCTTCCCTATGGTTCATGATACTATTCCGTTTTTAAAAATACGTTCATATCTAAAAAACCCACAGCTTCCTTATTTAAGATTACCAGCTCTTCAGAAAATAAAACGAAATGATATTGTAGTTTTTAGTTGGCCTGCAGACACTGTTCGTCAATTTTTTGTTCGTGAAAAAAGAGTAGATAAACCCATTGATAAAAAATCTAATTATGTCAAACGTTGTCTTGGAATTCCTGGCGATACTCTCGAAATTATTAACGGTTTTGTACATACAAATGGAGTGAAAAATATACTTCCCTCTAGAGCTCGTGTACAATACACCTTCAATGCTTTTGCTCAAAAAGGGGTTTCTTCTCGAAAGTTAATAGCTGCAGGCTTTGAAGATTTTAATAGAAAATATAAAATTGAAAACATAACCGAAAATAGCTATCAGAAACTGATACCCCATATTGTTGGAAGGATTGGAAATACGGTTGAAGATTTTTCAGTAATAACCAAAGCAAAAGGATTACCACCTGAATTAATTAGACAACTTGGCCTCCGGGTGAGTGAGGTTTTAGAAACCAATAAAGAACTAACCCTGACAATTAATGAAGCTAATGGTTTAAAAAGTCTTGAAGGAATTGATAGTGTAAAACAACGTGTTCTCACAAGTAAAAATTCAAATGAAACTTTTTTCCCAAATAAAATACCATTTAATTGGAACGAAGATAATTTTGGCCCACTATTAATTCCAAAAAAAGGAATGACTATTTCCTTGACACGTGATAATCTTCCATTGTACAAAAAAATTATTCAAGACTATGAAAATAATACACTTGAATTTACACCCACAAAAATAAAAATTAATAATAAAGTAGAAACTAAATATACTTTCAAAAAAGATTATTACTGGATGATGGGTGATAACAGACATCGTTCTGAGGATAGTCGTTTTTGGGGGTTTGTTCCAGAAGACCATATTGTAGGAAAGCCTGTTTTTATCTGGTTTAGTATTAAGGGAATTAACGATGGGATAAAAAATTGGTCCGTCCGATGGAATCGTATTTTTACAACTGTTGATGGCCCTGGAGAAAGGTATTCATATTTCTCGTTTTTTATTGGGTTTGTAATTATCTGGCAAGGTTTTGTCTACATCAGAAAACGGAAGCTAAAGAAATAAAATGCAAGCTGTTATATGTCCTGCGTATCTTCCTAATGTTCCCTACTTTGCATGGCTTTGTTCTCAGGAGATTGTTAATTTCGTGACAGACACCCACTATCAAAAACAAACTTTTCGAAATAGAACTCCAATTTATGGGGCAAATGGAAAGCTAAACTTAACGATTCCTATTTCACATACGGAAAAAGAAAAAATTCAAGAAAATACTGCTATTATTTCTTATGAAACGAACTGGCAAAATAACCACTGGAAATCTGTATGCTCAGCATATAAGTCATCACCTTATTTTGAGTTTTATCAAGACGATTTAGCGCCGTTTTTTACTGAAAAAACAACTTCTCTTTTTGATTTTAACATCCATTTGATTGAAAAAATAATGTTATTAATAGAACATCGTTTTACTTTTCAAAAAGTAGCTTGGGATCCCAATAAACAAATAAGATTAGATGTATTTTTAGAAGCTAAGAACCCTCTACTTCTAGAACAAGAAATCTATACACAGGTATTTGAGAAAAAAAAAGGTTTCTTACCAAATCTTAGTGTTTTAGATGCACTATTTAACCTTGGCCCCAATTGTGCAAATTATCTTAAAAATGCTAAAAGATTTATTTAAGGCCATTCTATTGTAACGCTTATGGGTTTATGATCAGATAGTTTAATAGAATGTGTTTTAAAAGAAATTGTTTTCATTTTAGAGTCTGTTAAAATATAGTCAATACGCAACGGAAAATAAGGGAATTGATAAGTAGCTCCAAAACCGTCACCTTTAACCAGAAATGAATCTTTCATTCCTTTTGAAAGAGTTCTGTAGCTTTTAGAAAATGCATTGTTATTTAAATCAGTACATATAATTTGAGGAAAGACGTTCCCATTCATTATTTTTTTAACCTGTAAAACCTGTGACTGTTGAATTGTAAATACTTCATTTATTTTAGAACGAATTTTTTTAGAATAGTGGGAATCAAGCAAAGTGTCTTTCAAATTAAAACCTAATGATTCAAAGTGGATGTTATACAAACGTAAAGTATCTTTTTTATATAAAAAATCAACATACATTCCTCCATTTTCAGACCCAGTAAATAATACAGGTTGTGGATTGTATAATGGTAATTTGGAGATAATACATGACCCAAC
>Ga0307995_1001607_pt1 | contig 13899 bp, 13 predicted proteins | sample EllFjometagen262_FD_203132 | JGI IMG/M metagenome (GOLD analysis project Ga0307995, IMG submission 203132) | Marine microbial communities from Ellis Fjord, Antarctic Ocean - #262 | ecosystem: Environmental > Aquatic > Marine > Unclassified | place: Southern Ocean | collected 2014-11-02
ATAATCCTTTGGTCGTCAGTTCAAATCTGACCAGGCCCACCATATGCGAAGGGTTAGCAGGTAAGTATCTGCTAACCCTTATTTCTTGGTCTACCCATGGTCTACCTCAGAGCCAATTTGATTCATGTTTCATCAGTACATCGGTTTCGCATAATAAGACTCAATGAAGCCCCTATCCAGCTTTACTTACAACTCAACCCACAGCACGAACCTTAATTTCTCTGAACAAGCTCAAACCCTTAAGCGTGGTCTTTGCGATACCCCAGAGCTGATCTTCATCTCTAACAGCCTTACTCATTGTATTAAGCCCGATAAGTAGATTTTGTAAGGCTAGTGCAATGTCTGCGGCATTGGTTGTACTATCCAAAGTACCGTCCCGTATAGCCTGCGCTATCAAACTTTCAAACCAAACCCTACCAGCACCCACTCTTTGAGCAACGATAGGCCCTAAAGTTGGGTGTACACCAACCAAACCAACCATACTATTAACTAACATGCAGCCGCGTAGAACAGGGTCTTCAAGACGGTGCCGGCATACTTGATAAAAAAACTGCGTTAGTGACAAGAGCGGATCTTCTGATTCAATACTAATATTCTTTTTAAAACAGGGGCTTGGACTCAGGTAGTAGTTCAACGCTTCCTCAAACAGGGCTTCTTTACTGGTGAAGGTGTGATAAAAACTAGAGCGCGTAATAGACAATTTTTCTGCGATAGATTTAACCGACACACCTTCATAGCCATGCAGCCAAATTTCGTGCATCACCCAATCTAGTGCCGCGGCCCTGTCAAACTTTGTTTTTCTACCCATAACTGCCTCATAAATATATTGTACATGGGTGTACAGTTGTTATATGCTCTCACATAGTGTTCATGGTTGTACATATTAATCCATGACTATATTAGTTTCCACTTGCAAATCAATAAGGCTCCTCATTATGTCTGAATCAAAAGCTACGCTCGCCGTTACCGCCACACCAAATCCTGCTGCCATGGAAGACATGCAAAGCTACCTGTCTCAAGTTGGGCCTCTTATTATGAAATATAAAGGCGACGTTTTACACCGTGGTAAGGTGACTCATGTTATTGACGGAGAACCCAGCTTTGTCATACTGCTGTTAGTTCATTTTGATTCAGAAGCCACCATTAAAACATTGTTTGATAGCCCGGAGTACGCGGCACTTAAGCCTGCACGTGATAAAGGGTTTAAGTCTATGAACATCGTTATTTCAACCGCAATGTAGGAGCCGGTATGTCTCACCATGTATAAAGGTCGTACTGATTGGTACAAAAATATTTAATTATGACGTAACTGGATTAAAACTATTAAATCAGTGACGTCAATTTATAAAGAGAGAAGAAATTATGTCGTATGAAAATGCACTCGTATATTTTGCAGCCATTACATTATGTTTACTATCGGTAGAAATACTGTTTACCTATGCAACCCAAGGTTTTGGTTATGGTTTTTCATCAAATCGAGACCCTTCAGTACAGTTCACAGCTCTTGCTATGAGAATAAAAAATTCTTACAGAAATCACATTGAATCTGCTGCTTATATAGTACCTGTTTTGGTGGTCGCTGCTATATCGGGTTTGGAGAATGACAGCGCCGAAACAGCGGCTTTATTGATTGTTATAAGTCGTGCTTTTTTTGCTATCTTATATTATGTAGGTCTTCCTTTTGCTAGGTTGCTGGGTTTTGCTGCGGCAATAATTTCAACAATTTTCATTGCTTACATCTTACTTACATCCGGTTTATTATAAGCTGCATTAAGTAATAAAAATAGAAACTGCGCGTTATGGATCAGCCGATCACGTAGCGCGTTATTGAAGGATTACCGTTTCATTTTAGCCGACAAAATTGTGTTTCTTAACGAGGTGTTAGATGGAAATTCAAAAATCTGGGGACACTATGCCATGCCAATAGATGACGACAAAAGTGGAGCTTCAGTTAAATTTCCACCTCCAATAGTATTCTTAGTTTTTATGCTCTTGGCATACGGGTTCCATTATTTACGCCCCATGGTAATTGGTGACATACCCAATCTATTAACCATTGGTGCATTCGTCACAATATTGGGCTTTGTCATTATTTTTATTGCTACTCATTCATTTAAGCTAGCTCAAACCAATATCGAGCCTTGGAAACCAACTGTTCGAATTATTTCTTCGGGTATATTTGCATATTCCCGTAACCCTATATATGTTGCCTTTTGTATAATTACTTTAGGCATTGGCTTAATTTTAAATAGCTTCTGGGTTACTTTTAGCCTTATTCCTTCTATCGTAGTTATATTTTTTATTGCAATCAAAAAAGAAGAGCTTTATCTAGAAAGTAAGTTTGGGCAAGAATATTTATCTTACAAAGAAAACGTTAGACGATGGTTCTAATGCAGTCTAACCAATACATAGTGTCGATATACGGATTGATTAAAAGATGACTTCAAAAGAAGTTTTAAGGCATATCAATTTGTTTCAATCTCCTATGCTTACTGTTGGTCATCGATGGATAGGTGTAGCGGCCTTGTTAGGCGTTCTTTGGGTTGCTTTCCATATGGCAACAGTGGTCGTTACCATCTTAACGGACGGCCCAAATTGGGGGATTAACGCTTGGTTGCTGGATATTGTGGGGCTACTTGCGGGCCTCTTTTTCGCAATTCAATGCTGGAGATCGTCAAATAGAAGAAATGATGATTATCGAAAGGTCAATTATGGAATTTTGATTTGGGCAATCATAACGATCTTTAGCCGAATTATTGACAGCCTTATGTTATTTGGACTGTTTAAATGGGATCAGATTTACTTAACGCCAGTGGGTGTAACCCTTTGGTCGAACATTGTGAGCGAGGTGCTTTTAGGCATGGCGTTCACTGTTACAGCTCTTATCGGTGCGCTAATTCTTCTTTTTGGGCCTCAAGCGTTCGCTCATCCAGAGATATAGCGCTAGCGATTCTAACTAAACCTGATCTACAGACCTCTTAGTGACTTATGCATGTCTGCTACCAGCTTACGCATGGCAATTACTTCTTTAGTTCTCAGGCCATGAGCATAGCGGTGGTGGCCCTTTCCAAATACTCGGATCTTCGGCCCTGTAGAGGCCCCACCGTGGCGTTTACATCGGCCATTCGAATACACTGCCCTTACGCTTACATAGTCCGTCTGAGCATTTTTTGGTGCCATGAACTGGCAGGCGAAAGATGTCTAAGTAACTAACGGACGATGTTTGATGGCAACCATAAAAACAATGTACCTAAGGCGGTCAATGCAGTCTGGGGTAAATTGAATATTAATATAAAAAAAGGATGTGTTGCTGGTGACGGACATGGCGTGTGCGCAGTAATATGTCAGTTATAGTGTGGCACCCCGGACCGCCCTGACGCGCCCAGCGCCAGCACAGTATCCACGGGTTTAGATTATTTCAGGGCCTGAGGACATCCCTAAGAGAATTGTACCGTTGGTCAGGCTTAACTTGTCAGCACATTGCACAGTAAGCAGTTGGAAGGCACGGCAGCCCACCTCATTCCTGACTTTTCGGTATCAACCATATTTACGCATCAAGTCATTAATACGCATCAGAAAGATGGCATGCTCACACGCTTCTTCTGAAGAAAAAACACCGTCAAACATTTCCACAGGCTGCCCTCTAACACCAGAAACGCGACCGATTTTGTATTCCGCAAACATTCGCACACAGACGGTTACGTATTTCCCTGTCATGGGGTGCCGACGCATTTTATCTAGTACCGTACGCAAGTCATGGCTGTGTTCAACGGCTTGTTTGTTTGCTGTGGGGGCGTTGCCCACTGGGCTGGATTTATGCTCTGCAATTAGGCGCCGCCGAGTTTGATCATCGAACAACAAAGGCATAACGTACGTACGAGTAATATGGTCGTCTGCGCCCTGATAGGACTCATTGGCAGCGACACCTTTTGGTTGATTTAACATAAAAATTCCTCTCGCTAAACTATGGTCTGTTAATGGTTACGGCAAGGTGTAGTTTCACCACGCTGTAGTTTTATAATTTCAGCCTCTTTTTGAGCTTCTTCTGGATTTGAGAACACCTTATCCTCAAACAAAATAACTGGTTTGGCTCGGTCTGCGTTGAGTTGTCCTACACACCACTGCTCATCAGCTTTGGTACAGACAACAACATAAGCTCCAGCTATGGGCCCATAGCGCCGGTTGTTCAGGGTAAATAAACACTTGGACAGGTCATCAACCTTATCCTCATCTAAGCTATTTATGAGCTGTTTTTCCAAGGCGTTAGGCTTAATATTGCTTGTGCCTAACATCGCCTTACCCACTGGAGGCTCAATCATGTTGGTAGAATCTGACATATTCATAACCTTTCTCCTACTCATTTATCTATGGTAATTCTTCGTCTTTCAGGAAACCGCGGATGGCATTTTCCGTGATTTTTGAAACATTATTGTTATAGTTGTTGTGGGACAAACTACCACACCAAGACAATGAACCTGGAGCAAACAAGGCACCATTATTAGGCGTTTTATAATAAATCATGTCGGCCCTAACCATTGGGTTTTCGGTACCTCCACCATGATATCCTCGCACGGAAAAGTGAATTTCTTCGTTCACCTGTAACATGAGGTTGGTATGTGCCTCAGAGTGAGCTAGTAAATAGGTTTCATGAGGTGTGCCAAACTCTAAATCATACCGGTCTAATTCTAGTCCTGCTGCACCACCACCAACCAAACCAAAATCACCTATTCGTTCGCCATTGCCAACGCCTTCCATGATCCAGGCTGCTGCGGGGTTTTCACTGTCTTTGTCACGCACGTAGTAAGAGGAAACATCAAAGCCGTAAGCTGTAAACGTCAAGCCACATAGCTTGCTCGGTATACGCCCCCTCGCTCTCCACATACCACCATACTTACCATCAAAAGCATTATTATATTCGCCTGGGTTAGCGGTCCAGGCACGCGTACCTGCTTCGCCCTTGCGCACTTCGGTGATGTTGTTATTGTCAGGGTGGTATTCACTAACCCAATAAAACCCGTTAGCACCCAAATAGAGCCATCGCCCACCATTTTGCTGGTACTGCTCATAGGCAGAAAACATTTTTTCCGAAGTGTATTCTGGGTGACTTCCGGTTAACACTGTTTGATATTTGTTTAATAAACCAACTCCTTCTCTGTGTAAGTCTTCATCCGTGTGAACATCAAAATCAAAGTTCTTTTCTTCCAGCCAATCTACTAAATGCAGGTCGCCATTAAGTTGCCATAAAGAAGGCGATAGCCAGTGGCGGTATTTTGGTCGCATATTCAAGATCGGACGCAAACGCGATGAATAACAAACGCCACTTCCATCTGAATGTAGCGAATATGTTGAAAGGCCATATTCTCTATGTTCATTCAGGTACAAATCGGAAGCGGTCATTACCGGAACTTTGCCAGCTAATAGCTCAGCCACAACGCAGTTGGTCGCTAAGTTGTCGTTGGAGTAGGCCATGTAACTATTGGTAGGCAAAATTAACGCCAGCTTGGAGGTGGTTTTCCCTCTTGGTGGTCGCACGACAAAAGGCACATAATCTTCTGTTTCAGGCGAATCAACACCCCCAATACGCAGACGTGCAGCATAAATACCACTTTTTAACGCCTCAGGCACCGAATATACAAAATCCACATCCCAGCGGGCGTCATCTATGTCATCGTCGTGAAAGTGGATAGCGCCATATTCTTCCGGTTTATGGTGGTAGACAATTTCATCACCGGTCCAGTTAAAACCTGTCATGCCTCGGCACGGCATATTGATAATATGGCCATTTAGACGTGAGGGAGATATATCCAAAATGTAAGTTGTGGCAATATTATTGGTGATATTTGCGTGGAAATCCCATGCTCCAACCACTTCATTTCTTAAGTCGGAAGCGCAGGTTAGAAAGCCCCTAGCCAAGGATTCAATTTCAGCCTTAGACAGTGCTTTTTTAGATAATCTAGGACGATCAATTTTGCCATTATAAATATGTGTATGCTCTGGCAATTCGACAGGTTCTTCAGCTTCCTTAAAGTGGGCACCAAATACGCTTCGCCCAGAACGCTCGTGTAAAGTACTCGCTGCCATAAGTAGCGGTGCGTCATTGATACCAGGGCGCATGCTACTAATAGATTCTATAAGAGCGGTGGTATCTTCGGCTGGGTTTAAAATGGCCTGACCCAAACCACCATTGGTAGCAGTCACTACAGGCTCTTGATACAAAGTCACTCGGCCAGTTCTAGCATCGTAACTCACTGCAGCTAAGTACCAAACTTTGCGAAGCAAAAGCTTATCACTTGATAAGCGAGTGACTTGACCCTTACCATCACCAATTTCAGCCCCTAAACACCCTTTCTCATCAATAAATAAGCCGTAACCGCTGCCTGTGGTTTCGACCCATTTAGTGAGTAATCCCTGGCGGCCTTTTTCTGGCGTAGTTGGGAAAATATAGCACTGCAAGGTGAAGCTTTCGACGTTAAGACGATCGTCCTGTGGAATTACCACATAAGAACCAGCGTGAATACGCTGATTGCGGCCAGCATAGCTTTTATTGCATACAGCGCCGACTTCTTCTTCTTTATAACCCGGGCCTTCTGGATTAGTATCACCATGTATTAGGCGAACAATTTGAGCGTCATACACTTCATCATGTTCAGAGTTGATGTAAAACTTGATGTCGTCACCTGGGCAGATAGAGTATTTGTCGCTATAACCAGTAATTTTTAACATATTTTCCTCACGTGTTTTATTTTGATATTAAGTTCAGGAATTAACTAATTTTTTGTGTGTTCAAGAGTATTAGACTTGATACTTTCGGTGTGGCTAGAAAACCCTATTTTATTGGCTAAAAACCAAACTACCCCCACACCTAGTGCCCACCAAATGACTTGCCAAGCCCACAACGAAGGCATACCAAAGATCCAGTTTTCAAAACCGCCATCTGGCGCGCCAAAAGCAAAATTTCCCAATACGGAGCCTGGGCCCACTGCAAAGAATAGCCACGCTATAATAAATACACCCGCCAAAGGTTTGGACCATCGACCATTCCCTGAGGGTCCGTCTTGGCTTAGTAAATAGTTGTGGAACTGCTGACGATAGTCTTTTTGCGCATCGTCACTACTCAACAACGAAACAAGTAAGCATGTGGTTATGTTAAAAAATAACCCCCATGCTCCAGAGTGAATAGTCCATGGCCAAACACCCCAAGGTAACGAGCCAACTGCTAGCTTTTGACCTAAGGGTTCCGTCAAAACAACTGCAATTAGACCCAGCACTAAACCGCTAGTAACCGCTTGTCTATTCCATTTAGGTAACCAAGTGGCTGCTAATAAAGCAGGCCAAAGCTGTAAACTTGCAGCTAAGGCTAAGCTACTAAACACCAACGTGGCTTCCATAGACCAGGAGGCCAATAACATAGCTGCCAGAAACACCGCCAAAGTCGCAATTCGAGCCACTTTCATTTGCTGCTTATCTGTTGCCTGTGGATTTAATTTTGCTAGGTAAATGTCTCTGGCTAATATATTGCCCGTAGTGAATAAAAAGCCCGCACCTGTGGCCTGCAAAGCAGCGACTACGCAGACAGTTAATAACCCCACTAACCAGGGCATTTGGTCGGCACTTAATAGAATTATTTCGGCTATTATTTGGCTATGATGCAAATCTTTTGTCGCCTCCAGCAAGTGTCCACTAACCCCAATTAGGGTTCCAAAAATCAACAACAAAAATCCGATTACACAGGCACTGCCCCATGTCTGGTGAAGTGCAAAGCCCCGTACAGAACGACTAGAAAACACCAACATAGTGAATGCTGGGGATGCCTGAATACCTATAACCGAAAGTAAGAAAGTAAGTCCCATGATAGCTGTCCATGGGCCACCTATTGGCACCTCAAATCCTATTCCACTAGTCCATTGAATCACCCCTGGTATGGCCAGATAACCATCAAAGTTTCCACCACCCATACCAGAAGTCGTTCCTAAATAACTGTGTTCGGTACCGATGAGATTCGCTAAACCCTGATTTAACAGATCGAATCCACCTATTTGATCTAAGGCCAACAAACCTAGAGAAAGCAAACCCACACATACCAATACTGTTTGCACCACAGCCACTTTCATCACGGCCTGGAGACCGCCCATGACGCTATACAGGAGTACAATTGCAGTTAAGTACCACATCGCAGTGGTGCGTGAAACCATGCCATCAGTGAGGTGGCTCACAAGAGAACCCGATGCACCCATTAACATGGCAACAAAAGGGATACCAAAAAGCAAAGCAATAACTACGTTGATGTAACGAATCAAATCACCACCAAAATAATTACTTAACAATTCAGCACTGGTGAAATATCCATACTTGCGCCCCAGCAGCCATTGGCGCTTTAGCAAAAACACACCCCCTATACATGCAACTACAGCATAGAATGAGGTGTTGGCAAATGCCAAACCGTCCCGAGCCACGAGGGCTGGATAGGCGTACAAAGACCATCCACCATAAGCTATGCCAGTGCTTGCAATAGCGAATACCCACGGAGACAGGCTTCGGTCTGCAAGAAAATAACCTTGCACAGACCGAATTCTCCGAGCAGATCGTAATCCCCAAAAGAAGCAATACGACCAATAGGTGAAGAAACAAATAAATATCCAAATAAGATATTCAGACATAGAGCCCACCCCACTGTTTAGCTGCATGTAAATTAACCATCTCCATAATGAGTGTGTTAACTTGCTTTATCAGAAGAAACAGACGGGCCGTTATAGTCGCCAAGGATGTTTTTAATATTGCCTATTTCGCCCGACGACATGCCTATCTCGTTTAATAAATTGTCGACAAATGGCATTTGTGCACGATACCTAAGAGCTGAATTCACAACATTGTCAGATAAGTTTCCCCCTCCTCCGGAACCACCATCAAAGTCGCTTCCTTGACCACCGCCACCTGCACCTGGGAATCCATTAACTTCGTAGATCTTAATACCATCAATATTTTCCATAGGTTTAACAGCCTCACGGATGATTGAGTCTAGGTTCTTAGCCAACTGCATTTTTAAATCGCTCTGTCGGCTTGCATCACTACGTTGATTTTCCGCTTCATTAAGCAACAACTTACCTGCAGCATCTACTTCATAACGCAACTGGGTTGCCAACGAGGTGTACTTCTCTGCCTGCTCACGCTCCTGCGAAGCTTCTTTTTCGGCCTTAGCGATGGTCGTTATTTGTATGGCTTCGCTTTGTCCTGATTGCTCTGCCTGGATTAAATGCAGGGTTTTATTTCGTTGCGCAATTTCAATTTCACGGGCCGAAGCCACTTGCTCTAAAGCCACCTCAGTTTGCGCTCTAGCTTGCTCTTTACTCTCATTAGCTTTTAAAACCAGTACGGATTTCTCCGCCACCACTAACTCCCGATCGTGTTCTTCAAGCTGCAGCATCTTACGTTTTTCAATTTCTCTGGTTTGAGTCCTCTCTTCATTCTCAATACGAGAGGTCTCAATGCTGCGTTGCTGCTCAATTTTAAGCTTTTTGACACTCTCTTGAGCTTTTAGCTGTGCTTGTTCCGACTCGCGGTACCGTTCAGATTCCTCTTTCATAACATCAGCTTTTTGCTGCGCACGACGCTTAGCGATTTCTTCTTCTTGAGCGAGTCGAGCAAATTCATTTTCACGTTCAATTTCTAAGCCACGAATATCCGCTTCTAAGTTTTTTTGTTTAATTTCAATTTCTGTTTGGCGTTCAATTTCATTACGCAATTTCTTGCGCTCTTCTACTTGCAAGGTCAACTCATGTTCCCGTAACGAACGCTCAACCTCGATAGTATCTTGTTGAGAAATGCGGGCTTTTTCTATTTCTTCGGTAGATTTAATACGTACAGCTTCTGCCATTTGCTCTTGCACGGCTTGTTCTGTAGCAATTTCTGTTTGTTCTTTGGCTTTCTGTTTCGCAATTTCACGTTCTTGTTTTAAACGAGCAAACTCACGTTGCTTATCGATTTCAAGAGCCTTTTGTTCCGTTTCCAAGTTCTTACTGCGAATTTTTATAGTGGTATCTTGCTCGATATCGTTACGTTTCTTTTTACGTGTTTCTATTTGCTCAGTTAACTGAGTTAGGCCTTCGGCGTCAAACACGTTAGAAGGGTTAAAGACATCTAAACTGGCCTGGTCGAGGCTTGTTAGGGACACAGCTTCAAGAACTAAACCTGTTTCACTGAGTGATTCTGCCACTAATATTTTCACCGATTTAATATAATCACCCCGGTTTTCTTGCATTTCTTCCATGGTCATCTTCGCAGCGACAATACCCAGCGCATCCACAAATCGTCCTTGAACAAGCTCTCTTAGACTGTCTGGCTCAAGGGTTCTTTGGCCCAGTGAACCTGCGGCTATAGCCACAGAAGCAGGGTTAGGACTAACACGCACATAAAATTCAGCAACTATTTCAACACGCATTCGATTTTGCGTAATAAACGATTTATCGCCACCGCGTTTCACCTCTATTCGGAGGGTCCGCATACCAACTGTGGTGATGTTGTGAATGATAGGTAATACAAAAGCACCCCCATTAAGAACCACTTTCTCGCCCCCTAGGCCCGTCCTCACAAAGGACACTTCTTTTGATGAGCGTCGGTAGAGCCAGTGCAGCAGGTAAACTGCGATGGCTATGGCTAATGCTGTGAGTATGATGACTGCAATGATATCTGCACCGGTCATTTCTTATTCTCCTTATTCTGGTAGAAATAGTTAAAGTTTGTTCGATTTCGGGCTTTTTTGTTCTGCACCAACTGCCGCCAAATAGACTACAAAGCCAAAAATAATTTTGTTCAAAAAGTCACTTAAGTTATAGATGATATTGAGACTGTTAACGTCTACACCACCACCTAGGTGTTCAATAAAGTATCCCAGTGGGTAGATAGCCCAGCCAATGGTGACAATAAGCCGCAGCCCGTTAAACGCAAAGTGCACGGCTTGATCATCACATGCTGCATTCGCCTTACCCGCTTCACCCATATAGAGTTCGCCCAAAATATATAGCCAGCCAACAATGCCAATAATGAACCCAAGAGCCTCGCTCATATAACCAGCTGCGCCTAAGAACTCTCCAACGACCATGACTAAAGAACCAATAAGCAGGCGCCAAAATAGGGCAGACGAGACCTTTGTAGTTGCGCTAAGAATCAAATAGAAGAGCACTAGCTGGATACTGTGTGTCAGCACCCAGTCCACATATCGCAAAATTATCGGTGCAGTTCCCGTATCAACCCACATGGATTTAACATAGTGATAGAAAACGGCAGAAATAAGCATCATTACGCCTACGAGCGCAATACTCGGTTGCCAATGGCGTTGCATACGATTCTTTTCGAGAAAGAAAAATACCGCTGCGCCTATCATCGCCATAGATAGAAGCCAAAATGTACCCCCTACAACGTCTGTCGGTAATAGCATGTTATTCATTGAAACCCTCTACATTTAATCGTTATTATTAGTTATTGTTCGCAATTTAGTTAATCGAGCTGATGACCCATAGCCGGTAGCCTTTGTTATATTTGAGTTCTAATGTGTGGCGACCTTGCATAAAGAGCTACCATTGGCAAAATCAACAAACCAAAAACAAATTGTTGGCCTTCATAGCTCAACCCTATACCCACCAAAAATGAAGTTAGTACTTGCAACACCAAAACTCCAATAACCGTAAAGCCATAGCCACCCCACCCACCCAGTAGAGAAGTTCCACCCACTACTACAGCCGCTAAAGTCATAAATAGATATTGATCTCCCACTCCAATAAAACCACCACCACTCCAGCCCAATAGTAATGACCCAGTGAGGGCGGAAAAGAGACCACTTATGGTGTAAACACCAATCCAATAAGCCCGCTCTGAAATCGATAGGCGTGCAGACGCCGTACGCCCTCCACCCAGTGCATAAAGGCTACGGCCCCAAGTGGTATGGCGCAGTCCAAGGGTTAATCCGATGGCTAATAAAATCCAAATAAGAATAACTGGAGGAATTTGTATACCTGCAATACTGCCGTTGGTCGCGGCTATGTTCGATAACCACTGCGGCACGACACCAAAAACGTTGCCCCCAAAAGATGAGCCTATTGTGGTAAGGATTTGTGTACCTCCCGAAACTGCAAAACCAACACCAAGGGTAAGTATCAAGGCTTGGCCCTGCAGCCGGAAACTAAGCACCCCGTTGATAAAACCAATGGCAGATCCAGCCAATAAAATTGTGATTACACAAATCCACGGCGGCAGCCCTAGGTTGAACAAGTACATCAAACCAATATTGGAAGAACCAATGACAAACGGAATAGATAAATCTAAGCCACCCAATAAGGCTACTAAAGTTTGTCCAATGCATGCCAAGCCCAAGAACGCAGCGAAAAGGAGCATAGATTTCAAATTAAGGGTGGACAGGAAGCCTTCGACTACTAAAGTGCCTATAATAAATAGGCCAATTAATACCGTGGTGCCCATTAAGCCACTCTTGTTATTTTTAACATTCTTATTGATCAGTACAGTCATCGCCAATAACAACAGCAATATGACAACCGCTAAGATATTTCGCCACTGTAAGAACCCATCGACTGCAAAAGCTATGGCCATAAACAGAACGATCATTAGGACAACTGCAATGAGTAACGTCTTGTTATCATTAATCAGCGAACCAATGTAGCTATCGCCAGACTCTTGGCTGGCTAAATCACTTGATATAACAGCGCCTAAGGGAGACTCGCCTGCTACAGAGTCAACTTCTGTTTTGATGTTAGACGTTGGTTGCCATGTCCAGCGCACGGTAATGTGATGCCAACCCCAAAGAATAACGGCAAAGATAGCGATTGAATAAAGCATTACATGCTGAGTGGGCACATCTTCGACTGAGCCCATGATGGCACTCACAGCAGCAACCACAGCTGCCAAGAAAAAACCTAGCCACTTTAATAATATAAATGCTGATCTATGCATGATTATTACTCTCTAACTCCATTGGTCCTATCATCCTCTGTCATTGCCCCACTGTCGGATAGCATCATCTTTATGTTCACCAATAATGTAGGTAGACATGATGTGCATCACATTGGGTGCTGAAAGGATCGCTATGCCAACCACCAAAGCAATTTTCCATAGGTCCACACCGCTTGAGTAGAACAAACCACCCCACAAAAGAGCGCCCCAAACCGGCACATACCAATACCGCCAAAAACGTTTAAAACTTACACCGCCCATAGCGAGGCGCATGACAATATGGGCCAATACAATAATGATGGCGCCATAGGCAAATTGTGCAAATATTGCTATTGAAGACCCCTCATCCGTTATCCGAGTCGGTTCCGCATAAACCACCTGCGGAATGGTTATGGAGTCCATTAGTGTGCCTAATATAGGCTCTCCATAAACACCAATATCGAGATCGAATCCGTTCTGTGACGAAGCAAAGAAATACACTGCGATAAGTGCCAATATGGCGCACACCCCAATAAATAAATTAGTGACATTTTGAACTTTGGTTTGCACCATAGGAGCCGTAATAACAAACAACATCGCCGCTAATATGAGCACACCATAAGTTTCTCCTGGCATCGTTGACTGCAAATAACCAACCTCCGAAGACTGGGCAAAAAGCACTGCAATACCTACGATTACGGATACACACCAAAACAAAATCATGCCCAAGCGTTTTGTTCCCATAGCCACATGTGGCATAGCTAATAGGATGACTAAAGAAGCCAACAAGATGGCCGCCGCTACTGCTAACAAAGTCATGCTACTCATTACAATGGTAGTAAATTCTGTGAATTTTGAGCTCTTGGAAATGGCTTCTAAAGCGAAGAATTCAGTTGCACTAACGCTGGTATTAGCGACCAATTTGGCCTGCAGAGTGATTTCCGCAACAGCGGTATCTAAGCT
>Ga0307995_1001611_pt1 | contig 13875 bp, 12 predicted proteins | sample EllFjometagen262_FD_203132 | JGI IMG/M metagenome (GOLD analysis project Ga0307995, IMG submission 203132) | Marine microbial communities from Ellis Fjord, Antarctic Ocean - #262 | ecosystem: Environmental > Aquatic > Marine > Unclassified | place: Southern Ocean | collected 2014-11-02
ATCAAATTTTCAGTAATTTGTTGATTATTAACCTTAAATCAATTAAAATGAAAAAAACAGCACTCTTTCTCTTTTCATTGTTTGTTATAGGTTGCTCTACAAATCCAGACTATGAAAGAAACTTGGCTAATGCAAAAAAACTATTTGAACTTCACGGTGCAGAAGATCTTGAAGGACAAAAAAAACTAGTCAGTAAAGAAATCAAATCGGTATTGCCAATGTATGGTTCAGAGCCAGTAGATTATGAAAATTACGTTCAAATGCTTCAAGGCTATCACGATGCTTTTGAAGACATTAAATACACAGCTAATGTTTGGCTTCCTGGTACAGATGAAAATGGAAATCCCAATGGCAGTGTTCGTACATATGGAAATTGGACTGGTGTTAATGTTGTTACAGGTAAAAAATTGAATCTTAATGGCTATTGGTATTTTGATTTTGATGCTGAAGGATTGATTATTGAACAAGGGGATTTCTTTGATGTTGGCGGAATGGTTGCTGCAGTATACGATGTTAACCATCCTGATGAAATTATCAATGTAGTTAATATGACAATAAACAATAAAACATTAGCAGAAGTGAAAACTTTTACGGAATTCTACACGGAGGCAGTTAACCGACTTGAACCAAATAGTTTAAGTTTTAAATTTACAAATACTGGGAGAAATAAAATTACCCTTATCGAGCGTTATAAGAATTCAGACGCTCTTTTAAAGCACGCAAGTAATGTCTCTCCTGGAGGTGAACTTGAAGAAGCTTTTAAGAACTTTCAAGCTCATTTTACAATTAATTATATGACTTTATATGGGGATAGTTCAAAAGAACTGAAAGAGACTATTAAGGCATTTAAATTAAAAGCTAATTATATCCCAGTAATTGCTGGTTATAGTAGATAAATAAAACAATCTACTCTTTAATTACAAACGTCACTAATTAACTTTAGTGGCGTTTTCTTTTAAACCATAGGCATATCATCTTCAGGTATTTCTAATCCTCTTAAATAGACAGTGATTTTGTATGGTGTTGGAGTTGATTTTTAATTCCGTTCTGTTGAAATTCATTTAGATTTTTATTTGATGGATTTTTCATGAAATTTCTTTTAATTGTTTTCATTTGTTTGTTGTTTAGTTCTCTATTTTTTCGCATTAAAACTAACGATTAGTATAAGAATAGTAAGGGATTAAAATGTACTTACTTTCAGATTTAGCACTTAGCTAAATTTACAATTTTACCGTTATTTTTTTTTGAACCATCAAAGTGTGAATTTGGCGGATTTTGTTGATATGCACCAACTTTCGGTTTGTCACTTAACCCTTATTATTTTTATACCGTGGTTACCCAACGTTTTTATTACGTTCAAATTCAGTTTGGATTAATTGTTCAAGTTTTTCAAAATCATATTTTAGAGTATTAGATGTAATTGAAAGTGGTGTTCCGTACATTTTCATATTAGTCCGCATTAGTCTTGCTTTCATTCCACTTTTTACTTTTCCAATATATTTTTCAGGGTCAGTTACATTAATCAAAAGGAATTTTGTAGACATAACTTGCTGTGTTTTAATTTCAGAAATATCATTCCATTCAATCAGTCCAACACTTGATGCGTTCGAGTTGTCCGTTATTCCGTTTGAGTCAATCATTAGTCCAACTTTTTTGTCAAATAGTTTTCTAAATCCATAAATTCCTGTCGCTCCAAAGAAAAGAATTGCTAAAATTCCAGCTCCTTTAATTACCATAGGATTTCTTAACAATCGTATTGAGTGTTCTTGAAATCCATCTGCATTTATAAATAACCAAACTCCTAAAACAACAAAAAGGACTGAACCTCCAATTCCTAAAAATAATTTGTTTTTGCTTAGTGGTATTTCGATTTTTCCTGTCATTTTCTTCTTTTTTTTGGTTTTTGTCAAATGTTGGGTAACGTGCTATATAAAAACAAGCTTTTAGTGTTTTATTTTGGTTCAAATATTGTCGTATACTTCAATGATTATCTTCTAATTTTTCAGCCCGAAGCAATTACTAACTTTATGTAGCGCCCAAAAGGTTAGTTATTTGATTATGTTGAACTCAGAAAAGATAAGATGAATGATGGTACTGTTTTTAAATTTTGGTTTAAAGTCGAAAACAAAATTCAGAAATTTGATTCTGTCTTCATTTGTGTTTGTTTTATTAGATTTCCTAAAACTTGTTCAGCCTCAAAACAATAGATAAATTTTCATCTTTTGCACCATGTAAAACAATTGTTGACGTTTTATAGATAGGAGAAAATGTTCTTAGTGTATTTGTACTGGCTTTATAGCCGTGAGGTTTAAATTCAATAAGTTCATATAGACACAAAAAGAGTTTTTTAGAAATTAAATTACATAGTAAAAAATCATCAAAAAATGACACAGCGCACCCATGAGCACAAATAAATGCCATATAACATGATTGTATGGTATACGTTTAATCGCATAGAATAGAATCCCAATAGTATAAGAGACTCCCCCAGCAATAAGAAATAGGGTACCCTCGTTGATTTTATTAGAAAGTTCAGAAAAGTCAAATACTATAAGCCACCCCATGGCTAAATACAATAGAGAAGAGAAAACTTCATATTTTCCAGTGAAAAATAATTTTAAAACAACCCCAAAAGCAACTATTCCCCATACAATATATAGCAAAATCCACCCCAAGCTATCAAATAGAATTATCACTAATACAGGGGTATAAGTCCCTGCAATAAGAAAGTATATGCTGATATGATCTAAAATTCTAAAATAATACTTTCTTTTATCATCCGTTACAGAATGGTAAAGTGTAGACGCTGTAAATAAAAGTAAAACAGAACTGCCATAAACAACCACGCTAAAAAGACTGTTTGTGGTTTTGTGAGTGTCAAAAGCAATAAGAAGCACCAAGCCTATAAGACCTAAAACTGCACCAATACCATGGGTTAATGCATTGAGTTTTTCTTCAAAAGAGGATTGTAATCTCATTAGTTTGTAAGTATTTTTTTATATAACATGCCTTTCAAGCAAGTGGGAGCATTCTACTAAAATACAATTTGAAAGCGAATTTTTACAGGTGTTTTTGTTACAAAAAAAATCAAGACGGTATGAAAATATTAATTTCCTCCCCAACTATCTTGAAAAAAAATACCAACCCCTAATTCAGCCCACAAATAAAAAATAGATAGAATAACTATAATAATTAAGATTTTTCTTTTCATCAACTAAATATACATATTGTGTAATAATCTAAAAAAATGATATGTATGGGCTCTTAAAGATTATCAAATATTTTGTCTTTGTATACTAAAAATCAGTAAATTGTTTAATATTAATGCATTAAAATCAGTATTATGAATGAAATTTTAATTACAATTATTTTTATTATATGTTTAGTCGTAGTCGTTTATTGGTATGCTGGTTATTCAGTAAGAACTGGTAATCTTGAAGATGCCGATGGAAATTTTATTCCTGATGCATGGGAGGAAAAGTTTGGATGGTTTTTCGAAGGAAAATCAATAATAATGTTTGTTTTGGGTAGTGCTTTGGGATATACTATCGGTGCCATTTATGGATTTCCCTTTTAATCATTATTTTTATAAAAACAAATAGCATTGCCTTCTATATTGGTAGTTCTAAAAATCCTTTTTCAATTACTCTTGAAATAATTATTCGCTGAATTTCAGAAGTACCTTCATATATTTGAGTAATCTTAGCATCACGCATTAATCTTTCAACGTGATATTCTTTAACATAGCCGTTTCCTCCATGTATCTGGACAGCCTCAACGGTGTGCTTCATAGCGACCTCTGAAGCTTTTAGTTTTGCTATTGCACTTGCTGTTCCGTATGGAAGACCTTGGTCTTTTAACCAAGCTGCACGATAGACTAGCATTCTTGCACTTTCAATATCCATTGCCATGTCAGCTAATTTAAAAGCAATGGCCTGATGCTCTATAATTCGCTTTCCAAATGTTTTTCTAATGTTTGCGTAGTTTACACTTAATTCATAAGCTCCAGCTGCAATCCCTAGAGCTTGAGCTGCAACGCCTATTCTTCCTCCATCCAATGTTTTCATCGCAAATTTAAAACCAAAACCTTTAGGTCCAAGTCTGTTTTCTTTTGGAATTTTCACATTGTTATACATTATGGAATGCGTATCAGAAGATCGGATTCCAAGCTTATCTTCTTTTGGGCCAATTTTAACCCCTTCCCAATGTGACTCTACAATAAAAACATCAATACCCCTATGTCCCTTTTCCTTATCAGTTTGGGCAACTACTAGATGAATTTTTGAAGTACCACCATTTGTAATCCAATTTTTAATACCGTTTAGAATGTAGTGATCTCCACAATCTAATGCAGTTGTTTGTTGACTGCTAGCATCACTCCCAGCTTCTGGTTCTGAAAGACAAAAACATCCAATTTTCTCTGCTGAAGCAACAGGCTTTAAATACTTATTTTTCTGTTCTTCTGTCCCATAGGCTTCAAGTCCCCAAGCAACTAGGGAATTATTCGCTGACATAATAACTGCACAACTTGCATCAATTTTTGAAATTTCTTCTAATGCCAACACATATGAGATTGTGTCCATACCACTTCCACCATATTTGGGATCACTCATTATTCCCATAAAACCTAGATCTTTCATTTTCTGAACCTCTTTTACAGGATATTCCATGTCAATATCTCTTTTAATTACCCCATTTTTTAAATGGAGTTGAGCAACATTTTTTGCTGCTTCTTTAACTGCTTTATGATCTTCTGAGAGTAAAAAATTCATTTATTGTTTTGTTATGCATACATAGTAAATATAGTATTATTTATTTAAAGATAAATTATGGAATTCCGTGTGGAGTTTAGTAGATTTATAAAAATGAAAACTATAAAAAGACACCTTTTAATTATTGCAATTATAAGTATTTCTTGCAATAAGGAGGAAGGATCTGTTGAAATTACAAGAAAAGTAGAAGGGGGAGGGAAAGTATTATTTTTTTGGGGAGGAGCTGGAGACAATTTATCCAATAGTCCAAATGAAGTTTCCGTACTTCTTTCAGGTGCGATTTCAGAGAATATCTATTATAAATATTTAGTGGGAGATATTTATTGTGTAGAATAATTGAGTCTTTATTAATTATATTTGAATTAGGCGTTTATTTCTATTTGACGCTTTTATGAGATGCTCTTTTAAGCTTATCATTTAGAACATTTCCAAATCCTTCATCCGGAAACCAACATGTAAGAATCAAATCTAGTTCCATACTATCCAATCGATGCAAATATGCATAAAAATTTTTAGCAGCTTCTTCTAAGTTTGAAGATGGAGACAAAATCAATTGTGAATAAAAAGAAAAAGAATCTTTAGCATTATTGTCAAATCCCAAATACCCGATTTTTTTGTCTGAAAGGTTTGATTTTAAGCTTGATAATTGATCCAAAACTATTATTGGAGTTTTAGGTGCATAGTGTCTAACGTGCATCCCTGGAGCTAATATTTCTTGATGTAATTGGTTTGCATAGGTTAATTTAGGACAATGTTTTTTGATCTTTTCTATTGTTATGGAACCAGCTCTATAAACCTGTGGAAGGTTATCTTGATCGAATCCAATTATCGTAGATTCTAGACCTTTTTCACAGGAACCACCATCTAAAATAAATGGAACTTGATCTCCTAAAGATGAGGCCACATGATTTGAATTTGTTGGGCTTAGTGAACCAAAAATATTTGCGCTTGGCGCAGCTAAAGGAAAATCGAGGTTTCTTAGAAGTTCTAATGCTATTGGATGCTGGGGTATTCGGATAGCAACAGTATTTTTACCTGAAGTTATTTCATCTGAAATGATGTCTTTTTTTTTCAAAACTAATGTCAACGGGCCAGGCCAGAAATTTTTAGCAAGTTCTAATGCGATTTCAGGAAAATCATCTACAAGTTCAGAAGCTGAGGCTAAACTGTGGGTATGAATAATCAATGGATTGTTTTTAGGCCTCTTCTTAATACTAAAGATTTTAGAAATTACAGATGGTAAAAAAGCGTTACCAGCAAGTCCATATACAGTTTCAGTAGGAAAGCCTATTACATGACCCTGATTTAAATAATTTTTCGCTAATGATATATTCTTAGAAATCATTGTTGTTATAAAAACATCAAAGAAACAAAATCAATTACTCTTTTTGAAAATATTACAATCGAATTATTCAAGCTCCTTAATTTTAAATTATATCTGAATTTACTCGATTTCAATAAAAAAAATCAATATTGATAGTCCTTAAATAGATATAAGTTCTTTTCTATTCAAGAATAACTGTATGAAAACAAAAAAGGTTAGTAACGCAACCATACGCACTAACCCTTCAAGCTATTATTCGCAGCGTGAACCACGAACTGTAAAATTACACTTTAATAAATTATAAAATACCGTTATCTGAAGTTTAATTCATTTATATAAAAGCTGTCAGAAGATTAGAAAAACTACAAAGCTGAGATATTCTTCCAAATTTTTTATTTGAAAATATTTTAAACCTAAAGGGTTTTTATGAATTAAAAAGTATTATCCAATAATATTAGTTAGCTTAATAAGCAAAAAAATGTATGAAATTTTTTAGTTTAATTCTCGGATTTTAATATTTCTAAAATATGCCTTTCCAGGGTGGTCTTGAAAACATATATAGCCCTTTGGATACTTTCCTAAATCATACCATCTCTTATCACCTAAATACTCATAATCCTCTGACTTACTGAATTTACTCTCTGATAATCTTTTGTCCCAATCAGAACCTCTGAGTTCAAATTCATTGATAAGTAGGTCATTTAATTTAACTAAACCCTTGTTATTTTTCTGATCAATTTTAATGAAGTAATTGTTCCATTCTCCAGCAGGACGATACGAAGTAGTTGGTTTAGGTGGATACAAATCATATACTGCTCCCAAATAATGTTTTTTTGCATCTAGATCTGTAAGTATATTGTTTAATTCAATTTCACCGCCTAAAATCTCATTTGGATTATTGTATGTGTCTATATCTATTATTTGAATTTCTTGGCCAGTTTGATAAGGAAATTTATAAGCGATATTTTCATCTACGCCCCACATAAAACCACTGTTTCCTCCTTTTTCAATTTTCCAATCAAAAATAATTTCAAAACTCAAATATTTTTTATTTGTTAAAAGACTTGCATCATCATTTCCAGTTTCCAATCCAGAGACAACATCAAAAATTAAAATATCGTCTTCAACATGCCATCCTTTTTTTGTTCCATCATCCTGAAATATATGCCATCCTGACAAAGAATTATCTACAATTAAATTTTTCCATTCTGATTCATTTGAATTACAGCTTAATATTAAAATTGAGAAAAAGAAGAAAAAGTATTTCATCTGTATTGATTTATTAATAATGGTATTTAAAGATTTTAAATCTTATAAAGATCTTAAATTTATTTATTTATCAAACATAATTTAACTTTATTTAAAATGAATCCTTCTACTTTAAATCTTATTGAAGCTGAAAAAAAAGCAGCTATTCTTTTTGAAAAAATTGAACTTGGTGATATATTAATTCCAGGTAAAACTGAAAAAGAAATTAATGAAGCTGTTTTTGATTTGGCTTACGAACTTTTTGGAATTAAAAAATATTGGCACAAACGAATTGTAAGGGTAAATAAAAACACCTTAAAACCCTATGATGAAAATCCTGAGAATCTCATCCTTCAAAAAGACGATATTCTTTTTTTAGATTTTGGGCCAATTTTCGAAGAATGGGAGGCAGATTATGGCAGAACTTATGTGTTGGGGGAGGATCCTTTTAAACATAAACTTTCTAAGGACATTGAAAAAGCATGGTGGGAGGGTAAAGCTTTTTTTGATTCACAAAAAGAAATTTCAGGGGCAAAGTTTTTCGCTTACATTGAAAAACTAGCTATAAAATACGACTGGGAATTTGGAGGTGAAATTGCAGGTCACCTTATTGGGCATTTTCCACATGAACGTTTAGAAAAAGAAGATAAATCTAATTACATTCATCCCGAAAACGACAAAAATATGCTAGCCCATAAAAAAAACGGTGATCAAAGAAATTGGATTTTAGAAATTCATTTTGTGGACAAAAAAAAAGAAATCGGTGGCTTTTTTGAACAGTTACTAACTTTCTAAATCCATTAAATAATAACCGTACGAAAAACATATTGGTCAAAAGAGAACGAAAATATGTATTCAGTTGTATCTTGATTAAAATCTAATTATAATGGACACCAAAGAAAAAATAGTTAAAGACTGGCTGATTCGATATACAGGGAAATCTTTAGAGACATTTGGAGAATATATTTTGTTGACTAATTTTAAAAAGTACGTTATCCTATTTTCTGAAATCACAAAAGCCCCAATTGAAGGGAAAAATAATGTAATGTCATCTTCAACTTCTGAAAACATAACCATTATTAATTTTGGAATGGGAAGTCCCAATGCGGCTTTAATTATGGATTTATTAATTTCTATAAACCCCAAGGCTGTACTTTTTTTAGGTAAATGCGGTGGCTTAAAAAAGAGGAATACTATTGGGGATTTTATTTTGCCTATTGGCGCAATTCGAGGCGATGGTACTTCAGATGACTACCTCCCAAAGGAAGTCCCAGCGATGCCTTCTTTTGCACTTCAAAAAGTCATTTCTACAACACTAAGAGAACATAAATTAAATTATTGGACAGGGACGGTTTTTACAACCAACCGAAGGGTTTGGGAACATGATGCTGAATTCAAGGATTATCTTCAGACCATCCGGGCTTATGCGATTGATATGGAAACTGCAACTTTATTTATTGTTGGATTTTACAATCAAATTCCAACTGGCGCTATTTTATTGGTGAGTGATCAACCTATGGTTCCTGAGGGAGTGAAATCCATGGAAAAAGATGAGATTAATTCTAAGGTTTTTGATAAAACACATATTGAACTTGGAATCAATTCACTGAAACAACTTATTAATCAGGGAGAAACAATAAGGCATCTTAAATTTTAAAAACTGATTTAACTTTTTCCTGATTTTGATGTCTAACTCATAGATTATAAATTAAGATGAAAAAACTATTATTCTTTTTTGATAAAAAAATATTTTCATAACTCATTTTTTCTTTTTTTGTGCGCTAAACTTAATTAGTGCTCAAGAACCTAAAAGGTCTCTGTTTGTAAAAAAAACAAATCAAGCAATTGTTATAGACGGAAAGTTAGATGACTCTGCCTGGACTAAAGCTAATAATGCTGAAGATTTCTGGCAACAGTTCCCAACCGATTTAATAAAGTCGTTAAATAAAATTAAAATTCTTTACAATGATACTCACCTTTTTATAGGTGTAGAGGCGTCTAGTTTTGGGTAAGTGCATATGGTGTTCAAAGAGAAGGACTGATTTCTGACAGGGGAATAAGCATCAATGGCTTTAGTCTAACTTGGGATGTAAAATGGCAATCAGAAAATATAAAATGCAGCCTTTAATTGAAAAATCCTATATATAACTATTTTTAAACTGCATTTTGTTTCTTAATTAAATTCAGGGCAGAACCCTCTCTAAACCACTGAATTTGTTGGGTATTGTATGTGTGATTTGCCATTATAGTTTTTTTAGATCCATCTACATGAACTACTTCTATAGTCAATTGTTTTCCTGGAGAAAAAGACTCTAAGTCTACAAAATTAAAAGTATCACCTTCTTGAATAAGATCATACTCTTCTTCACTAACGAATGTAATCCCCAACATTCCCTGTTTTTTCAAATTCGTCTCATGAATACGAGCAAATGATTTTACTAAAACCACTTTTACACCTAAATGACGAGGTTCCATAGCAGCATGTTCACGAGAAGAACCTTCACCGTAATTATGATCACCAACAACTACCGTTTCAATTCCAGCAGCTTTGTAATTGCGTTGCACATCAGGTACCCCGCCGTATTCTCCAGTCAATTGATTTTTTACAAAATTTGTTTTTTGATTGAATGCATTTACTGCTCCTATTAAACAGTTGTTAGAGATGTTATCTAAATGTCCTCTAAAACGCAACCAAGGACCTGCCATTGAAATATGATCTGTTGTACATTTTCCATGTGCTTTAATTAATAGTTTAGCTTCTGTCAAATTATCTCCATTCCAAGGCTGGAATGGAGATAAAAGTTGCAAACGCTCTGAATCTGACTTCACAACAACCTCAACAGACGATCCTTCTTCTTGTGGAGCAATAAAACCATTGTCTTTAACGTCAAAACCCAGAGGGGGCAATTCTAATCCAGTTGGAGGATCCAATCGGACTTCTTCTCCTTCTTGGTTGATTAATGAATCCTTAAGTGGATTAAAATCTAAACGCCCAGAAATTGCAACTGCAGCGACCATTTCTGGAGAAGCTACAAAGGCATGAGTATTTGGATTTCCATCAGCACGCTTTGAAAAATTTCTGTTAAACGAATGAATGATGGAGTTACGTTCTTGTTTATCTGCCCCTTCTCGAGCCCATTGACCAATACAAGGTCCACAAGCATTTGTGAATATTTTAGCGCTTAAGTCTTCAAAAATAGATAATAATCCATCTCTTTCAGCTGTATATCTAACTTGTTCAGAGCCTGGGTTAATTCCAAACTCTGCCTTAGTCACTAATTTTTTATCAACGGCTTGTTTTGCAATAGAAGCAGCACGAGCTAAATCTTCATAAGAAGAGTTAGTGCAAGAACCTATTAATCCCCATTCTACTTTTAAGGGCCAATCGTTTTCTTTTGCTGTTTTTTTCATTTCAGAAATTGGAGTTGCTAAATCAGGAGTAAAGGGCCCGTTTATGTGAGGTGTTAAAATGTCTAAATCAATTTCAATAACTTCATCAAAATATTTTTCAGGATTAGCATACACTTCTGGGTCAGCAGTTAAATGTTCTCTTACTGTATTGGCCGCATCGGCAACATCATCTCTTCCAGTAGCTCTTAAATATCGCTCCATTGAGTCATCATATCCAAAAGTTGAAGTGGTTGCTCCTACTTCTGCTCCCATATTACAAATAGTTCCTTTTCCTGTACAAGACATAGATTCTGCACCTTCACCAAAGTATTCGATAATAGCACCTGTTCCTCCTTTTACAGTTAAGATACCCGCAACTTTTAAAATCACATCTTTTGGTGCTGTCCAGCCATTAAGTTTTCCTGTTAATTTAACACCTATGAGTTTTGGAAATTTCAATTCCCAAGCCATATCTGCCATAACATCAACTGCATCTGCTCCTCCTACTCCAATGGCAATCATTCCTAATCCACCAGCATTTACTGTATGTGAATCAGTACCGATCATCATTCCACCTGGAAAAGCGTAATTTTCTAATACAACTTGATGAATAATTCCAGCTCCAGGTTTCCAAAAACCAATACCATATTTATCAGATACAGACTCTAAAAAATCGAATACTTCAGCAGAGGTTGAATTAGCAGATTTCAAATCTTTTGTGGCACCTTCTTTCGCTTGAATTAAATGATCACAATGAACAGTAGTAGGAACAGCAACCTTAGATTTTCCAGATTGCATGAATTGTAACAATGCCATTTGTGCTGTTGCATCTTGACATGCAATACGATCTGGGGCAAAATCTACATAATCTTCACCTCTTACAAACGCTCTTTTTTTTGTGTTTTCCCAGAGGTGAGCATAAAGAATTTTTTCAGATACAGTTAAAGGTCCACCAGTATATTTTCGTGCTTCAGAAACACGATCAGATAGACGTTTATAAACCTGCTTAATCATATCTATATCAAAAGCCATAGTTCAAATTTTGAGTTTTGAACAAAACTATAAAAAAATGAAAGGTTTAAGACAGAATATCAAAGGTTTTAATCAGATAATTTGATTTTATAAAATTCATAATTCATCTAATGAATTTAAAGGGATAGATCCAAAAGATGTCCGCTAATCTGAATCAGATTCAATTCTGCTGTTTTTGCTTGATATTTTGCAATCGTACGTTGATTTTGTGCGTTACGCAAATTAACCTGAGCTTGTCTAAATTCAATCGCGGTGATTGATCCTAATTTATATTGAGCCTGCGAACGTTCAAAATTATATGTCCCTGTCTCAACTTGCTTTTCTTGAATTTCATAAATAAGCATCGTGTTTTTGAAGTTTTGCTTTGCGTTAATCATATCTCTTTGGAATATAAGCTGTGTCTCTTGGGAAATTAAATTTTGATTTTCTAAAGTAATTTTAGCATTTTTTACACTAGTATAAGTTCGGCCACCATCAAATAGGTTCCAGCTCAAACTTGCACCGAAACCCATAGAATAATTCGTATTTTCTGTACCTGGAAAAAATGCTGATGGAGGACTTTTGTTTAAATTCCAACCGTATGAACCGACCAATCCTAAACTGGGTAAATAGCCAGATTGACTAACCTTGACATCATATTCATTGATCTGAGAGTTGCTTTTTTGTTGGAGTAAATTAACATTAAGTTCGCTCGCAGATTCTAATAATTCTTCTATTTTAATTTCAGGAATAAAATTCACCTGAGTATCCACACTAAATTGGCTTTCCATAGGTTGATTTAAAATTAAATTTAAATCCCGCTTTGCATTGTCTAACTGTTGATTAATTTGTATCAAATTGACACTATCATTTGTAACATCAACCTGAGCATTTAAAATAGCCAACTTATTTACTTGACCATGTTTAAAGGCACTTTCAGCTCTTTTTTGACGATCTTTAGACACCTTTAGTGTTTGTCTGAAGATTTCTGTGGACTCTGTAAGTTGAGCAACGTCAAAGTAAACACTATATAGCTGAAGTATTGTCAATTCGATAGTTTCACGCAACTGTAATTCACTTAAAGCATACTGTTCTTTTAATCGTTTATATGTGAATTTTCTACCTAATCCATCAAACAAAGTATAGTTTAAATTAACACCTGCATTATACCTTTGAGATTTTTGATCATTTAAAGATCTATTTGGAAGAGGATTTCCATCTTCCGTAACTTGATCCGGAAAAGCAATTTCTGAATCAGAACCCGTGAAGTTAGTGCTTCCAGATAGCGAAACAGTGGGAAGAAATCCTGAATTTAAAATACTGCTATTGTTTTTTACTATCTCAGTATTGTTTTTTGACATTAAAATTCCAAAATTCTTTTCTAAAGCAATCGATAATGCATCTTCTTTTGATAAATTTTGTTGCCCATGTAGGTTAAAAGTAAGCAGGCTTACTAGAACAAATACTACTCTTAATCTTCTCATGATTCTGATATTTTTGAATGTTCTTCTTCTGAAATTTTCTTTTCCTCTTCAATTTCTTTTATTGCTCGTTCTACTGACTCTCTTGAAGGATAATCACCAGAAATTAACCACTTTGTGGTTACTTTTAATTGGTTATTTAAAGAAATGAAAATAGGTAATACGATAAGGGTCAGTATGGTAGCAAAAGCAATACCATAAGACACTGAAATTGCCATGGGTTTTAAGAACTGAGCCTGTCTACTCTTTTCTAAAATCAAAGGTGTAAGTCCAGCCACGGTTGTCGCGGAAGTCAAAAATATTGCTCTAAATCTTGATCTTCCCGCATTTAAAAGTCCTTCTTGAAAGGAAAAGCCTTCTCTTAAATTATTATTAAATTTTCCAATGAGAACCAGTCCATCATTTACCATAATTCCAATAAGAGCAATAACCCCCAGAAGCGAAAGAATATTTACAGGAAAATCATGAATCCAATGGCCCCAAGCTACACCAATAAGGCTTATAGGGATTAATAAAAAAAGTAAAACTGGTTGCGAAAAACTTCTAAACGTAAATGCAATAGTCATATAAATCAGAATCAAAATAGGAATTCCCGCTGCCGAAAGTGAATTAATTAATTTAGACGCCTCTCTATTTTGTCCCTCAAAGG
>Ga0307995_1001618_pt1 | contig 13845 bp, 13 predicted proteins | sample EllFjometagen262_FD_203132 | JGI IMG/M metagenome (GOLD analysis project Ga0307995, IMG submission 203132) | Marine microbial communities from Ellis Fjord, Antarctic Ocean - #262 | ecosystem: Environmental > Aquatic > Marine > Unclassified | place: Southern Ocean | collected 2014-11-02
ACTCTATTGATTTCTGATCCGTCTTTTCTTTTACCACTCATTTTAACATCAAAGTATTGACACTCTAAAGTAACAGGATGCACGGCAATTAAGTCTATGGCCGATTGAGTTTGACAACCTTTAAATACAAAGTAACCATTCTCTTGTAACCAACACACTGCTATATTTTCACAAAGACAACCTTTATTCTTTTGAAGCATTAGCCAATTAATTGAATCAAGCCAGCACCTAGTAATGATATCATTAAGGCTGCAGCTCCAATTAATATTTTTTCCAATCTATTAATTTGTTTTGCTAAGTCGTTTATTTTATCGTGAGTTTGTTTTTGCATTATTCTACACAACTTTTCATGGTTATCTAATCTAATTGAAGTTGTATTTTTAGTCATTATTTTAATTTCTCGTTAAATTCTTTTTCTAATCTTTCTTTTTCATAGTCTTTATCTTTTATAGTTCCTGTTTTTTCTACACCCTTCATAAATCCATTTATTAATTTTTTCATTTTTGTAATTATATCAAATTTAGCTCGTTTTCCTAAACGGTCTAAAACTTTATCAGCAGCAGTGAAAACATCAGGTTCACTTAAATCATTTTCATTACCTGCTGTTTTATCTTTAATATATTCTTTAGCTAATAAAGTTTTATAAGTTAATCCTTTATAATTTTGATCTTTTTTTCCAATTCCTATTGCATTTAAAAATCTTTTCATTAGACCTTGATGAATTGGTTTATTAGATGATCCAAGAACATCTAACATTACGTTATAGTTTCCACCAAAAGCATTTTTTTTAGCTGCTTCTATAAACATTTTATAATCTAAAAGTAAACCTAAGTTATCTCCTCCTAAATTAAAAATATCAAATATTCTTGCTAATCTATTTACAATTAATCTTTTATGATTCAAAGGACCTGCAAGTATATCTATAAATAAGCCAGCTTGATTTGCTACTTCTGTTAATGTTTTACGACCAGCTCCAACTCCTAAAAAAGTATCATCTTGAAGTGTAGTTAAGGCTTTTGCAATTGATCTATATGTTTGAACAAATTCTTTATTAAATAATTGTGTTAAAGCATCACCATTATCATCTAAAAATTTATTTAAAAGTTTTCCATCATGTAAACCATTTACTTTAGTTTGATCTATAAAATCATATACCATTACTTTTCTTACATCATTTAGTACTGATTTCCCTTCTATTGTTTTATTTAAATTTTTTACTAATGCGGAAACATTATTACTTTTCATTTTACTTAAAATCTGTTTAACTATTGCTCCATCAGATCCTGAATCTATTACAGAAACATTCATAGCTGGTAAAGATTTTGATACAGCATTACTTACTTCTATTTGTTTTTGTACAGCATCATCCATTACTTTAAGAGCATTAGCTTGACTAGAAGCAAATTTTTGATATGCTTTTTTACCTAGTATTAATTCATAATTTTTTCCATATTTAGCTATAAAATTATTATGTTCTCTTTCTAAATCTCCACTTCTTAAAGTTTTTTTATCTTTAACTACTTTGTTAAAATAATTATTATATAAAGAATTATTAATTTTATTTTTTTGAGCAGTGCTAATTACACCTTTTGTATTTAATAAATTTGATAATTTTTCAGCTTGAATTAATGACTTATTACTACCATCAGTAAAAGCCTCAAATACATTTCTTCCTGTTCCTACCGTTCCTACTTCTTGTAATATTTGTGGATTAGTACTGCTATAAGCCATATCGTCAGCTAATTTTTCTATAAAAGTTTTTCTATAATTTGATAATAAATTATCATACTGATTATGTTTAATAAGTAATTCAGAATCCTTTGGTAAACCATTTCTTATTGCTGTATTAAAATCACCTTTAACTTTTCTAAGGGCATTTCTTGTTTGACCGGGTAAAGCTTGATTTTCTGATGCTGCTGCAATAATAGATTTCCAACTCATTGCTTCTTTATAAGTCATGTCATCAATATTTGTTAATCCAGCTTTAAGTTCTTTCATTGTTTGAACAATTTCTTTTTGTTCAACATATCCGGAAACTCTTTGAAGTAATATTTTTTTAGATTCTTCTTTTTTGTAAGCTTTTATATATTCTTTAGAAGAATCTTTTGTTGGTGCTTTCATCTTTTTGAAAAGTTGTACATCAAATTTTTCTAAAATGTCGTTTAATACTTTTCTTGTATCTTTAATATCAAGGTTATATTTAATTTTACTTTTTTTAGCTAAATCTGTTGTTTCTCTTTCAAGTTTAGTTAAAGCTGGTTTAATTTTTACATTTATTTCATTAAAAGTAAGTCCCATATTATCTATTTCATTAATAGTAGGATCAGTGTTTAAAGGTCTTAATTTTATTACTTTTCCCTCTGCTTCATCAACTACTTGTTGTGCAATTTTTATATCATTAGCTCTAATATCTTTTATCTCTGATGATATTCTATTAATAATATCATCTTTTTGACCAGCTGTTATATTAACATCATCTAATCCAGATGTTAATTTTATTAATTTATTCTCTACAGTACTAGCTACTATTGCTTTTTGAGCTAATGTTTGTTCAGCATCAACTGCCATATAACCTGTAGTTTTTGTAGCAGGAACTGATATACCTGATTCAGGAAAAACTTTTTGAACATTTGCAACTAAATAATCATCAGCTAATTTTTCATCTAATCCACCATCTTTTAATATAGCTCTCGCTTCTTCTAAATTTTTAAGTACACCTTCATCTAATTTTGCACCTGACTTAATTAAATTCCTAATTGATGATTCAGTTATTTTATCTTTTGCTGCTGTAATTATTGCTTTTTTAAGGCCTTGTCCTACTAATAAAAAAGCTGGAGTTGCAACTAAATCTATTCCAGCTGTAAGTCCTGCTTCTAACATTGCTGTCTTCATCCATTCATCTTCATTAACGGATTCACCTAGACCATAAACATATCTTCCTATAAGAAGTTGAGAAAGTTCTGATGTAAAAGTAGCACCTGCAGATCCTGCTGCTGTTCCTAATACTGGAGTTGCAAAACTTCCACCAATACCTCCAGCTACTGCTGAAGCGACCGTTACAACATCTCCAGCTATTGCTGAAATATCTCCTCCTGTAGGAATTAAAGTAGGAGCATTAGTAGCTGTCCATTTATTTGTTCCACCTAATTCTTTTGGAACTTTATAAGTAAAAACATTTGTTGTTTTATCACCAGCATTAATAATGCTATCATTTAATTTTTGATATTTAAATTCTATTCCATCAGAGTATTGATCAACTTCTTCTTGACTATATCCTTTATCTTCTATTAGATATTCATTAATATATAATTTTTTAGCATCTTGAATTTGTAAACTTTCATTAGTTAAACCCATACTTAAAGCAAATCTTACTTCTTTAGGAAGTTCATTTTTTACATCTGTATTTATTCCATAAGCATTAATTATATCTTTTCTAGAAGGAGCATATTCTTGAAACATATAACTTTCTTCAGAAAAATCACTTGCAGCAGCACTATTATCAGTTCTTAATTGTTTTTTTTTTACTTCTTTTTTTGTATTATCTATAAGTTCTACATCATAACCAGCATTTGATATTACTGATTCTTCCGTGTCTACAGGTTTTTTACTTTGTGATGCTTTATAATCGGCTGCTGATAATTCGCCAGTTGCTAATTTTTCAGCAACGTCTGATTCTAGACCTTTGCCAATATAGATATTATAGGATTCTTTTTCGTATTCAGTAAGTTCTGCCATATCATTTTAATTTGGTTCACCACCAGGTGGTATAGGTGGTAAATCTACTTTGCCTGCGTTTCTTTCTTCAATTATTTTTTGTATATCATCTTCTGTTGCTTTTTTAGTTTCTGAATAAATTTCAAAAGGATTTTTACCACCTTCAAATTGAGGTTGTATGCTTTGATAATAATGGGCTGCTATAATTCCTGAATCAGTAACATTTTCTGTTGTACCATACATTTCCATTAAAATTTCTGGATTAACACCTTTTCTAAATTTATCAGCTAATTCTTTTTCAGAAGCTTTAAAAGAATCTTCTTTAAAATTAAAATTATTTTTCTTAAATTCTTCATTAGCATAACCTGTTTGATTTAAGGCTATTTCTCTAGCTGCCATTTGTGCCGAAACTAAACGTCTTAGTGCTTCAGGATTAGTTCCTACATCTCCTACTGTTTGTAATAATATTTCTATATCTTTATTAGACACGGGATATAGTTCTTTTACTTGAGATACAATTTTTTGTTTTGTTGCAGCTCCTAACATATTTTTAAAAGTTATTCTTTCTTGAGGACTCATGGAGCTTTGATCCCCTTCATTATCATATAATTTTTTTAGTAAAGCTTCTCCACCTGCAATTTCAGATATGATTTGTTCAGCTCCTTGGAAAATTTGATTAAGTTTACCAGTTGGTAATTGTTTTCCTTCAAGTGCAGCCTTTTTTAAAAGACCATAAATATCAAAAGTTGCAGCATAGTTTTTTCTGTCAGCTTCTTCTTTATCTGTATATTTATCATATTTTTTTAAAATAGCTGCTTCTTGTGGATCTAAAACATTTCTTCCACTTTTTAAAGCTTTTAATCTTTCGTTTGCATTTTTAGCTTTTGCTAAATCAGTAGCAATAAATCCTTTTTCAGCTTTAAGTAATCCTTTACTAATAGCTCCTACAGTTGAAGTAGCTTGACCTATAGGTTTTATACCTGAAGAAGCTTCAATAATTTCTAGACCTCTCATAAAATTTCTTTTCTTTTTAGGGTCTTTAGATATTTCTTCTATTTTATTAGGAATCACTGATGCTAAATTCATGAATGATTCACCTACACTTGAAGTAAAAGAACTTAAAGAAGATGTATCAGTGGGTATATCTATTAATTTGTCTGATGGTGGTAAAGCTTTATCAGGTTCAATTGTTTTTAAAGCATTACCTAATTCAAATTTTAAATTTTCATTTTCTTTTTTTATAGAATCAAAGGCACTAGTTGCTTCTTCTTTTAATCTAGCTTCTTGTTTATCGGCTACTTGCCAACTTTCCATAACATCTACACCAGAACCTAATACAACAGCATCTTTTTCATCTTGAGTTTCTGCTTTATCATACTTAAAATTTCCTTTGGTTCTTATATAAGCCGCTTCACTGTTGTCACCTGGTAAAAAATTCTCATCGGAATATTCGTCTTTTATTACTTCTTCAATAGCCATTATATCTCCTTAAACTCTACATCAAGTTTGTTGTAATCTACCATTAGATAACCTTCATCATTAACAATTGATGCATGAGGAACTTGATGAGCCATGACACCTTGATATTTTTTATCATCACCTTTATATTTAAAGTTATAAATTTTAATTCCTGATGGAGATTTACCAACTAATTTAATATCATCTTTTAATCTTATGTCAGAAGTTATTGCTGTTAAAGCTCCTGCAACTTGACCAAAGGTACTTGGGCCAGCTACTGGTGTTCCAACTGATCCTGATCTTTCTTCTCCATAACTTCTTACAGGAGCACCTGATAAAGCACCAATCATTTGTTTAATCTGTCCACCTGCATATTCTCTTTCTTCTATAAAGTCACGATATCCTTCTGCAAGTCCAGCTTGTTCTATACCACGAGCTTGAGTTCCAAAGCCAGCAAGTCCTGCTGCTGATTGTCCTAAAGCTCCTATTTGAGATTGAGCTGATTGTAATTGTGTTGCTCTATCTTGAGCAAATCTATTTGCACCTGATTCAAAACCAGCTTGTCTTAATCTTGCTGATGTATCTCCTACAGTATCTAAATATCTTTCTCTTCCTAATACATTTTCTATGCCTTGTCTTTCTCCACCAAAAGCTCCAGCACCAATCGCTTGTGCATTCATTCCTTTTTGAGTTTGACCATAAGCTTCTTGTAAATCTCCTAATGCTCCTGAGATAACTTGATTCTCATAAGGATTAGCATAATTTGCTGCTGTTGCAGTATCATAAGTTTGAGCACCTATTGCAGCAAGTTGTCCTGATTGAGGTAAAATTTGATTTTGATAAATACCTGCTGCTTGTGTTTCCATAGGATCAAGGTCAGCTATACGATCACCAGTAAAAGCTTTATAAGGTTGATCAAATACTTGTTCTCCTCGTCTTAAAGTTCGTTCTTGAATTTCTTTAAAGTAAGCAGGAATATCATAGCTAGTCGATGACTGCGATGGTGCCTGTACTACAGTTGTGTTTGGTTTAAAAAGACTACCCATTGATTATATACGTTCCTCCGATATTTTTAAATCCTAATTTAACAAAAGCCTTATCTTTTCTTTCAATGTCTTTACCTTGAAAGATTTCACATATCGCAGTCACTTTATGAGCTAATGCGTATTCTTTGAAAACAATCATTATAGACCTAAAAATCCTAAAGTTTCTATGATTAGGATTTACGTGTAACCATAAAGTTCTCATGAACTTTTTGTCACTATACCATGTCTCATCAACTGTTGCAGCTAATGTTCCTATAATAATATTTTCATATTCTACTACTATAACAAAACTATTCTTAATGTAAAATACTATATTGTCTAAAGCTTTAGTATTATTAGTGTTTCCAAAGTTAAACGGAGCCTCTGTAAGCCACGTTTTAAGTAATTCTCTTATACGAACAGCATCAGATATTCGAGCTGGTCTTATAGTATATTTATCTTTTTCCATCTTGTTTTATATTTACTCTTAGTGTACCAAATCTCCAGTTATCTCCTACTGCTGTATTTTCTATTTTAATATTAGATTGTCTACCACGAATACGAGTATTAACGAACCTAGTTGTGTTGTTTACTGTCAAAGTTTCTCCAACAGTTGCTGTATCATTAGGATAATCTTTAACACTTAAAGTGATTACTGTATTTCCAGTTTGATCTTGAAAATCTGGTATGACTTTATTAATAAAACTAAATGTCTCACCATCAGCTATATCTCCATCACCTGATTGAATAAAAGCTGGTAAAGCAGCACCATCAGCATTCACTCCTGATTCTTGAGCATAGATTAAACTTCTTCCTTCTGTTAATCCATTAATTGTTGAAATAGTAGTTGCATTAGAAGTAGATAAATATTCTGTAGCTAAAGGATTAAATTCAACACCATTGTCTTGATAAGTACTTCTATCCATAGTTCCAAAATACCAAGAGTTTTCTAGATAATTATAAATTACATAACGATCACATTGATCAGAGGAACTAGAACAATAATACCATATTACTTCAGAGAAGTTAGAATTTTGTGCAGCATAGACTTGTGCATATTGAATTTTATTAATATCATCAAATACATGATTTAATATAGGACAAGGTATTTCTTGAACTGATCCAGCATATCTAAAAAACTGTCCATCTGACATCCAGTAAGCTACATCATCAATTACCATCGCTGAATTAAGACCGACAGCTCCACAGTCATTACCTAATTGTCTAAAACCAAATATAAAAGGAGGACCTATAAAAGACATTGATTGCATTGTAGTATCTGTCCATACTAATATAGTTCCTTTAGCAGGTCTTGCACATCTTATTTCACTTCCACCAGCTATTCTTTGAGATCCTGCAGAGTTAGTTACATTAGGTGTCCATTGATTATAATTTTCTTGATCAGACCAACGAATAAACATTTTATCTTGAGTTCCAACTGATCCTATAGTTGTCTCTGTTCCCATACACACAACGTGTCTAGTTTCTGTAGATACCATTGATAAAGTAGAAGTAGTAGGAGCATTAGCAATAACTGTAGCTCTATTATCTGTCATTCCACCTGAAGTATCCCATTCATAAGTTCCACCATCTTTTTGTGTTATAATTAAATCTTCACCCCAATTATTAATAGACCATAACCTTGCATCAAGAGTAATTTGTGAACTTGTTCTAGGAGTATTCCAAGTACCTGCATTCCAATTACCTGCTCCCCAACCATATCCAAAAGTTTGTTCACTTGGTCCAATATTTAATTGATAATTAACAGTACAATTAGCAGTAGGTCCTACCGCAGAACTTGCTGTTGCACTACTTTGAATAGTATAAGCATCAACATTTGCTATACTTAAAATTTCATATTCAGCGTCTAATGTAGCTGCAGGAATTCCACCAACAGCGGTACTTACACTACTTAGTGTGACAAAGTCACCTTGTATAGCCCCATGAGCTGTATCTGTGATAGTTACAATAGCATTACTTGAAGTAGTACTAATAGCATTAACAAGAGCTTCTGTTGATCTTATAGGAGTAATATCTTGACTTGTTCCTGAAGCATAAGCATATACTTTTCTATCAGTTCCTAGAGCTTCAAGACGAGAACCATCTAAAGCAAACCATTGTTCTAAAGCTCTTCCAACTCCTACATAATAAGCTGTACTAAATTTAGCCCAACCACCTATTTTTTGAGGAAGTCCTTTACGAAATCTTATTTTATCACAATCAATCCATTTACCTTCTGCACCTGTAGGTGTATTTTCAGTATCAATTCCTGGTTGAAAATTTAATTGAGTTAATGGCATAATTTAAAGTATATAACAAAAATTATAAAATTATACTAAAATATAGGGAGTATAAGAGTGGTGGTCTTATACTCCAAGTAATATTATATATATTATTTTTTAAGTGATGTATAGCCTTTAAACCAAGCAGGTGCACCTAATAAAGGACGTTTATCTAAATAATTTTCTTTAGCTGTTTTAGAACTAGATTTGTTATAATGTAAAAACACTTGTCCGCAGTTCTTACCTTTGAATTCTTCACGCCAATGTTCTAGATCACAACCTGAATAGATCAACATATCTCCTGGTTCAAGTTCTACTTTAATACCAGCTTGTCCTTTTCTACCTGTTGGGTCTAAATATATAGGCCATGACTCACCACCTAGATTCAACGTAGTAGATATTTCACATGAGTATCTATCTTTGTGTCGAGCTAGGACATCTCCTTCTTTGTAAATTCTTGCATAAGAATAAGTAGGACTTAACTTTATTCCAGTGTGTTTTTCCATTACAGGTTTTACTTGCTGTAATAAAGTTTCCATAGCAATGTCACTATAATGTGAATAAGTATTAGGTACTTGTTCATCATTCCATACACCATAATATTCTGTAAATGGAGATAGGTATTTTTGATCAAATAAAAATCTTGAGACTTCTCTTTTATTTAAAAAATATTGATAAACAAATTTTGCTAACTCAGGTGAGATAGCTTTCTTTAGTACTGTGTATTTATTTTTCTTGAACGACATTTAATACTCCTTTTGGTATTGCTTGGCAGTTCCAATGTATAAATCTAAACGGATCATAACCCATATCAACAATATATTGATGTGGCATATATGATGGAAAGAATATCATTCGACCTGGTTTAACTTGATAATTTATTGCAGAACTAGCATAAGTTACTTTTGATTTATCTAATTCTGGTAACATATTCATCACATTACCTGCTCTTGGATCTTCAAATAGTGGCAGTGATGTTTTCTCACTAGCTTTTAAAAAATAAAAACCAGAAATATGACCATTCCAATGTGTATGTAAAGTATGATGTCCACCACCTTTTTTAGCAAATTCTTGTACCCACATTTCTGTAGTAAATAATTGATGACCTGACATATCAAAACCCATTTCAATCAATAAGTTATGAGACGTTGCTCCAATATAATCTGTTAATACTTTAAATTTAGGATCGCCAATCAAAGATGTAGAATGGAATACATGACCCATATCTCCTTTATCACCAAACTTTTTATTACGTTTATCTATTGCTGGCTTTAAAGTTTTCTTAGATTCTTCTATGTATTTATCTGAAGCATCATTTAATTTCTTTTCAAACTCCGGTGCATCTGCAAACCATATAGGACATTTAAAATAATCCTCTCTATTTAATTGAGTAGGGTAAGTAACTTTAGTTGGTTTCTTTATTCTTTTTTTCTTTTTTTTCATGTTTTCCTCTTTATGTTTTTAATAAATATATTTAACGTAAGTCTTTCGTTTGCAAGATTTAAACTTGTAGGTCCATGATATTTTTTAGTATCATAACAAACCATTGTATTATAATCATTACTCACTATAACTTGTTTTTTATTATCTTTATTAAATATAGTTGTTCCAGTTTTTATATCACTTTTATTTAAATATACTATAGCCGCTACATCATAGTTTTTATCAAAATGAAATTTATTTTTACCTTTATCATTAGGTTTTATTTTATGAAAATAAACGGCACTATTAGTGAAAGTTAATTCTACATTAGGGTAATAATAACTTAATACTTTTAAAATTATTTGTTTAAAAAAATTATAATTTTTTATATGTAAACAGTCACTTCTTCTACCTGCCCAATAGTTTTCTTTTGTTGGTATATGATATTTGTAAGTTTTAGATAATTTAATTACATCTTTTGGATTAGTAAAAAAATTATCTGCTATAATAGTAGGTAAAACATTATTCATAATTAATATTTATAGTCACCCTTCTTTTTTGATCACTACAACTAGAGCTGCAATGTAATTCACTTGGATCAAAAAAAACTGCAGTATTTGCTTTAGGTTTTGTTTTTTTATTATCTTTTTTAAAATAATTATAACCATTGTTATTATTTATATAAAATAAACAGGCTTTATGTTTAAAATCATAATCCTTATGATACCCGTGTTTTTTAATTTTTTCTGTTGAAGGATATAGATTTGCTTTTACTCTTATTAATTTTTTACATTTAAGCTGTTTAATTAAAGGTTCTACTATATTGTAGAATATAGTAGGTCCTGTGTCTTCATTAAAAAATCTATAAGTAAAATAATAGTTATATTTATTGTTTTTTGTTTCATGAGAAATATCATTACCAAAAAACCAAGGCATTGAATTGCCCATTATAAAATTTTCAATGTTTAAAAATTGTTGTTTTTTTAAAAAATTATTTTTTATTGAAATGGCCATCCTAGATTCCAAATAACTAAACTATTTCGTTCACCACTTTTAACAGGACATACTCTATGCCACACAAAAGAAGGGAATACAACCAATGATCCTTTAGGTAATATTTCTTTACATTTTTTAACATTTCTTTTTTTATCTGGATCAAAATTTCTAAAATCAAATTCTAGTTCTCCACCTTTATAATCTTTTGGATCTGATAAAGTTACAGTTACAGATAATTTTCTAATTTTTCCGTGTGATGGATCTCCCTGTTCTCTTTGATAAGGTTGATCCCAACTATCGCAGTGCCAATCATAATACTGACCTTTTTTATATTTTGTAAATTGACAAGATTCAGAATAATCCCATTTAAAATTCCAACCAGCTGCTGCATTTGCTTTATGTATATAAGGTTGAATTTCTTTATAAACCCATCTATCATTTATCCAAACAATATCTGAATCTCTTTTTTTTTTTAAATCTATAACTTGTTTTTTATTTAGTTTTTTATCACCATACCCACCAGTGACTGCCATTTGTTCTTGAAGTTGTTTTCCGTATTTAGAAATATCATCACAAACTCTTTCTGGAATTGCCGATTTAAAATACCAATAATAATTTGTTAAATTCATAAATTACTTTTTATTCATAAATATCTAGATTTAAAACAAAAGTATTATGGAGTGTAAGTCAATGTTCCTGAAACTGTAAACGTTGCTACAGTACAAGTCCCTGTTGTTGCTGTTCCATTTGTTCCTGGCGCAATAGCATATTTAGGAGCGTCACTTGTAGGGTATCTAAAAATAGCCAAACCTGAACCACCTGAACCACCATAACCCCATGAACCACCGCCTGTTCCACCACCTCCGCCACCTCCGCCGCCGAGATTAGCTGATCCATTTGATCCTGTTCCAGCACCACTTGGAGAACCTGCTCCACCACCCCCTGGTCCACCTGAACCAGTTCTTGAACAATATCCTCTTGAATCTATTCCTGCTCCACCACCACCACCTCTTGTTACAGCAGATCCTGTAATTGAATTTGCAGCACCTACTCCACCATTACCTGTGCAACCACCACCATTACCACCAGCACCACCAGATCCACCACCACCACCTGATGCAGCACTAGGTGAACTTGTAGTTCCACCATCATTACCTTGTGGAGGACTAACAGGAGGAGTATTTCCAGATCCACCAGCTTTATTACACCAACCACCAGCACCACCACCTGATCCACCTGGACTTCCAGCTCCTAAAATTGAATTTGCTCCACCACCTCCAGTAGATATTAAAGGACTAGCTGCAACTCCACATATAATACTATCATTTCCATTTCTAGTAGGAGAAGGAGGATTACCTACTGCACCTGCACCAATTGTAACTGGTATTGCAACGCTAGTTCCCCAATAAGAAACTGTATGTTTAGTTCCACCTGGAAAAGAAGACCTTTGTCCACCAGCACCACCTCCAGCACCATTTTGTGCAGCACCTGCTCCACCACCTGCAATTAATAAAAATTCTAAATCAAATGATACTGTTGGTTCTATCCATGTTCCTGATCTTCGTGCTTGAAATTGACTTTGCATTGACCACACACCACTTGCTTTGTTTAATTCTCTTATTGCAACAACTCCTGGTCCACCAGCACCACCATTTGCTTGAGCACTTTGATATGATGCTCCACCACCGCCACCACCGGTATTAGTTGCTCCTGCAGTTCCTGCATTATTACCACCACCAGCACCTGCTGCTCCACCACCTCCTGGTCCACCACTTCCTGCAGTTCCACCTTGATAAGTTCCAGCACCACCACCGCCAGCTAAAACTCCTGAATTAGGTAAACCTGGAAAACTTGGAGTAAAATCTGTTCCTGCACCACCAGTACCACCTGTCGGGTTTGATCCATTACCACCTACGGCTCCATGTCCACCACCGCCTGCTGATCCATAATTACCACTTGCTCCTACTCCAGTTCCTCCTGGATTTCCTTCAGGTGGAGAAAAACTTCCTGCATTTCCTGAACCTTCCGCTCCTGGAGTTCCTGGTCCTCCTCCAGACGCACCACCACCCGAACCTCCTGGTGTTTTAGTATTTGCAGGTCCAGCACCTCTACCACCACCTGTTGATGAATACGTTGTGTTACAACCAACAAAAGATGAATTAACACCATTGGCTCCTGCATTATTTGGATTTGATCCTCCTGAACCACCACCTCCAATTGTTACTGGAATTGTTCCTGAAGCATTTGCACTTGAAATTTGTCTTGCACCGCCACCACCACCGCCTGATCCATAAGAAGTACCGCCTCCGCCACCACCGGATACTACAAGGGCTTGAACAGCTCTAGTCCCTGGTTGTGCTGTAATATTTCCTGATGAAGTTTTGATTGTAACCACACACTTCCCAAAAGAAGCTTTGTTACTTACTCCGATTATTCCGCCGTTAGCCATATCTTAGTTCTCCTTATGCGGATACCCAAGCTAGTGCTGACGCATCCCAATTGAAATTATTTACTGGATCTGAATCATCTGTTGCAGTCCATTTTAAGTTTTCTTCGTTCCAAGAAATTAGTTTAAGAAATTCTTCTGTTCCTGTATCTGTTGGGTATGTAACTGGTGCTTGCCAATCATCATTAGCATCTAGTGCCCATGAATCATGAGGCTGTGGACTTATAAATTTATTTTTTGCAACGTCATAAGTATAACCTATACCTGCATATTGTTTTCTAAAATTGTTGTTGTAAGAAGTCTGTTTCCAAACCCCACCTTTAAAAAAGTTAATACACCATGTTTCACCATCAATGTGTTCGTCCGATGGTACGCAATCATTGCCTACAACGACTACTTTTAGGACTACGTTATTATTATCTAGTTCTGCGAAATGTGCCATATTTTTATCTCCTTAAAGTTTAATTTTATATTTTATTTTAGTTTTGTACATAGTTATTTT
>Ga0307995_1001623_pt1 | contig 13832 bp, 12 predicted proteins | sample EllFjometagen262_FD_203132 | JGI IMG/M metagenome (GOLD analysis project Ga0307995, IMG submission 203132) | Marine microbial communities from Ellis Fjord, Antarctic Ocean - #262 | ecosystem: Environmental > Aquatic > Marine > Unclassified | place: Southern Ocean | collected 2014-11-02
CCATAGGGGCTATTATCGCTGTACTTGCTCTAGCAGTACGTAAGGAGTTTTTATTACCCATTATCTCTGGAATTTTCTTGGTAGAAAACCTGAGCGTGATCATACAGGTGAGCTACTTCAAATACACCAAGAAAAAGCATGGTGAAGGTCGTCGGGTTTTCTTAATGAGTCCGTTACACCACCATTATCAGAAAAAAGGAATGCCTGAAACTAAAATTGTCACACGATTTTGGATCGTGGGCATCATGCTCGCAGTTCTCGCTATTGCAACTCTAAAACTGAGATAACCCAGTGAACCACGCCTACCAACATATAGCCATCATTGGTGCCGGAGAAAGCGGTATGGGAGCTGCTTACCTAGCATCTATGCTTGGTGTAAAAGCGTTTCTAAGTGAGTTTGGCAGGCTAAGTGAGGAAGATAAATCTTCACTGGAAAAATGGGGAGTGGCTTATGAGGAAGGCGGGCACAGTTTAGAGCGCATCATGGAGGCAGAGGCTATTATTAAGAGCCCAGGCATTAAACACACTACTCCTGTGATTCTCGCTATTAAAGAGAGTGGATTACCTCTTATGGGCGAAGTAGACTGGGCAGCACGCCACACTAATGCCGTCATTATAGCCGTAACAGGGAGCAACGGAAAGACTACCACAGCTACGTTGTGCCACCATATTATCAAGGAAGAAAGAGACGTCGTTTTAGCAGGTAATATTGGACTGAGTCTTGCGCGAGTCCTTGCTCATCGTATAGAATCTGGCGCCTCTGATCCAGAGGTAGCCGTATTAGAAGTGAGTAGTTACCAATTAGATGACGCCTATCTCTTTCAACCACACATCAGCATCCTTACAAACATCACACCTGACCATTTAGACCGCTATGATTATGACCTCAGCAAATATGCTAGGAGCAAATTCCAACTACTGGATTTCACTCCTGAAACGGGTCATTTCATCTACTGCGATGACGATGCAATAAGCAACGAGTTTATGCAGAAATGGCACGAAAAAAAGATCATAAAACCTCGTCTCCATGCCTTTGGCTGCGACGAACCTGCAAGCCCGCATAGGGTGACAGCACTGACTAATAACGAAATAACAATAACATTAAATAACGAAGTAATGACTATTGAAGAACTCGCTTTACAAGGAAAACACAACATGTACAACAGCATGGCCGCTGGATTAGGAAGTAAATTACTTCAAATTCGCAAAGACACCATACGCAAACAACTCACCTCTTTTGATACCCTAGAGCACCGACTAGAAAGTGTCTTAAACATCAGCGGCGTTGAATACATCAATGATTCAAAAGCCACTAATATTAACGCAACGTATTACGCATTAGAATGCCAACAAAAACCAGTTGTCTGGATTTTAGGTGGTGTAGACAAAGGCAATGATTATAATGAGCTTCTTCAGCTGGTTCAATATAAGGTCAAAGCCATTGTTGCCTTAGGAATAGACAACTCTAAAATCATTGAGGCATTCTCTGGTGTGGTAGAGATCGTAGAAACAAATTCGATGAGTCAAGCTGTTCGTAAAGCGGCAAGACTCGCTACGAAGGGAGATGCCGTTCTATTAAGCCCTTGCTGCGCATCATTTGATTTGTTTGAAAATTATGAAGACCGCGGAAATCAGTTCAAGCTATCCGTCAGAAACCTATAAAACTGGGTGAATACGGTACAAAAATATCTTAAAGGTGACCTGCTTCTATGGGGATTGATCCTCATCCTGATGCTCGCCAGTTTCTTGCCATCCTACAGCGCAAGCAGTTCTCTTGCGCACAAGTTTAGCGGTGGAAATACCTTTCAGTTTTTGACCAAACATCTTTTTCACCTTTCTATTGGTGCCATGTTCATGTATGTTGTGCACAGGCTAAACTTTAGACTTATAGGTAAACTATCGATACTCTTCCTGCCCGCTGCGATAGTTATGTTGTTTGTGACTCTTACTCAAGGGACAGAGATGGGTGGTGCGAATGCGTCACGTTGGGTTCGTGTTCCGTTTATAGGGGTAAGTTTTCAGACTTCAGCATTTGCTTCGTTGGCGCTGCTTGTTTGGCTTGCTAAATGGTTTGCAAAACCACGAGACCTCTCTACATTTAAAAGTTTAAGCTATCCGCTTGGCGCAATAGCCATAACATTAGGATTTATATTGCCCGCGGATTTCTCTACTACAGCCGTCATATTCGCTATGTCACTATTGCTACTGATCGTCGCTGGCGTTCCATGGAAACACATGTGGAAAATACTTGGCGCCTCGATAGTCGCCTTATTTATGTTCATCCTTATCGTACTAGCATTTCCAGGGATTTCCAATCGCGTAGCCACCTGGAAAGCACGTATTGTTAATTTTACAGACCAGAGTGATGAGGATGGATCTTACCAAAGTGACCTCTCTAAAATGGCCATAGCAGAAGGTCAATTGTTTGGAAAAGGGCCTGGAAAAAGCGTTCAGAAAAACTTCCTTCCGCAATCAAATTCAGATTTTGTTTTTGCCGTAATTACAGAAGAATATGGCCTGGTAGGTGCCACCTCGCTTATACTATTCTTCGGTCTTCTGTTTCGCCGTTTTATTCGTATTGCAAAGCGAGCTCATACTAAATTGGGTACGCTACTCGTATTAGCGGCGGCATCTGGAATAATCATACAAACCATTGTTAATATGGGAGTGGCAACTAATTTATTCCCCGTAACCGGGCAAACATTACCCTTTTTTAGTGCCGGTGGCTCTTCTATTTGGATGACGTGTATCGCACTTGGAATTATCCTGAGTGTGAGTCATACAGATGTAGCAAAAATAATTGGCGATAGTGCGCAGGAAATAGATGAATCTTCAGCCTTACCCGCTGATGAAAAAGAAGGATCTAATGGGTAAGACGTTTATCATAAGTGGCGGCGGTACCGGTGGGCATATTTTCCCCGCCCTAAGCATAGCAACGGAACTTAAGAAAAGACATCCAAAAGCCACCATACATTTTGTGGGCGCAAGCGGCAAGATGGAAATGACCAAAGTTCCCGCAGCTGGGTTTGAGATTACCGGAGTTCCTATTGCTGGAATTAACAGGAAAAAACCTTGGAAGAGTTGGAGTGTGCCTTTTAAGCTTGTTTATGCGCTCTGGCTTTGCCGAAAAATTATAAGAAAAATAAAGCCAGATGTTGTTATTGGTACAGGCGGGTATGCCAGTGGTCCCGCTTTATTAATGGCACAGCGTATGGGAATACCTACTCTAGTTCAAGAACAAAACTCTTTTGCAGGAGTAACGAATGTTAGATTAGGTCACAAGGCAAATTTTATTTGTACCGCCTATGCCAATGCAGAAAAATTCTTCCCACTTCAAAAAGTTCACCTCACAGGAAACCCTGTACGTGAAGCGTTCACTAAAGCCCTGCCTGAACAAAGTGCGAGTAAAACCCAATTGGGGTTTATTTCAGAAAGACCACTGCTTCTGGTACTTGGAGGATCTCTTGGTGCACGTGAAGTGAATAAACACATCGACAAGAGTCTTGAGCATCTAAAAGAACAGGGGTGGCAACTTCTGTGGCAATGTGGCAAGCTCTATGAAAAGGAATATCTAGCCAGAACCCAATCCGGTGTTATCGTAAGCGCATTTATTGACGATATGCCCACTGCTTATGCTGCTGCTGATGTTATTGTGAGTCGTGCAGGTGCAGGCACACTGAGTGAATTATGCCTTATTGGGAAGCCTGCTATTTTGATTCCGAGTCCAAACGTTGCTGAAGATCATCAAACTCACAACGCAAAGGCATTGAGTGAAAAAGGAGCAGCTGTACTGATTGCTGAGAATGACTTAGAGGAACGATTCATCGTAGAGCTTAAAGCACTTCATGTTTCCGGTAGACGAGGGGAACAAATAGGTGCAAATATTAAAAAGCTCGCCCTACCAAACGCAACTAAAGACATTGCTAATTTAATAGAACAACTCACTGGTGCATAAGAAGCAGCAACATATGGTGTTCCTCGGGATAGGCGGTATTGGGATGAGTGCTTTGGCACGCCATTACTTGCGCCTAGGCAGTGCTGTCTTTGGCTACGATAAGTCCCGTACCAGTATAACTTCAGCACTAGAATTAGAGGGTGCTCAGATATGCTATACAGAAGAACTTAGCGAATACCCCGGCTGGAGACCGGAGGAAACTACGGTGATCTATACACCTGCTGTCCCGAAAAAACTGGTTTGGTTTAATTTCTTTGAAGCCTATAGTCCCATCAAACGTTCGCAAGCTTTAGGACTTATTGCAAATGCCCGTAAGTGTATCGCTATTGCAGGAACGCATGGTAAAACAAGCGCTTCCTCCATGCTGGTTCATTTGATGGATCAAGCTGGTTTAGATCCCACCGCTTTTATAGGAGGCATCATGACCCAAACTGGCACCAATTATCGCCTGGGAAATTCTGATTTCATCATCGTTGAAGCGGACGAGTTTGACAGATCCTTACTTTACCTCAAACCATGGGCATCTGCTGTGACAACGATTGACGAGGACCACTTAGACATCTACACAGACAAGAAAGACCTGCTGGATACTTTTGATGCTTTCGTGGATCAAACTAATGGACCAACGTTTACTGGAACCACGTTAGAAAGAACCACACAAGTCGGCTCGCCTGAAAATCATTGTTGGGCAAGTGATATCCAACCACAACAGGGCGCATACTCTTTCATTCTTCATTTAGAAGGACAAGCGCTCCAAACACGGTTGCACATGCCTGGAAGACACAATGTTTATAATGCTGTACTGGCAGCTTCTCTAGCACATCATGCTGGGGTAAGTCCTGAACAGATTGCCAGCAGTTTACCTTTATTCAAAGGAATTAAGCGCAGGTTCGAATTTCATCTTCAAGGAGCCAAAGTCTTGATTGAAGACTATGCGCACCATCCTACAGAAATCAAGTCGCTCATGGACAGTATAGATGAACTTTATCCAAACGATAAAGTGTGCTTACTTTTCCAGCCACATCTATACAGTAGAACCCGCGACTTTATGGATGGATTTGTCCAGCAACTTAGTCGTGCAGAGTACTGTCTCTTGTTACCTATTTATGCAGCGAGAGAAGAACCTATAGCCGGGGTGAACTCACAGGTACTTGCCTCTTCAATCATAGGGGCCAAAGTTGTTCATGAATTTGATCTAGTTGCAAAGGTAAAACAGACGCAAGCTTCCGTGATATTAGTCGTTGGAGCAGGCGATGTTGGGGATTTTGTGTCACCATTAAAAGAGGCACTCTCATGAGAAAGCAACGAATTTTTGGAGTGATTGTCGCGATTCTCCTACTCGCAAGTGCCTTAAGTATAAGATATCTGAGTATGATTCACTGGGATGGGGCACAGTTTAATGAGGTTGATATTTCAATACAATTTCCTGATAACCAAACTCTTGTGTTCAATTCTAACCTACAACCAGTCATCAATACCTTCCTAAAAGAGCAAGGTGATTCTAATGCCTTGAAGGTCAATGCTTTTTTGTTAGAAACCTCTCTTGAAGCCCTGCCATACGTAGCAGATGCGCAGGTATATTGGAATATGGACCAACGTTTGAAAATAGCACTGGTCTCCAAGCAAGTAAAGGCTATAGTAATGATGGGATCAACTACTTTTTTAGTCACTACAGAAAACGAGGTGTTGAAGAAACCTGCAGAAGCGATTGTTGACGTACCTGTAATTACAGGTATAAAAGACAGCAGCCAAGGCGCAGCGGCCGGATTCACACTCGATGGAATCTACCTCTCTAAAGTATTTAACGCTGATAACCTGGCCCAGTTAGACCGACGTGAAGATCATCTTGCCATAGTTCCAAAAGGATATAACCACACTGTATTGGTGAATTCAGATGAGCGACTACAAGATGATTTGAAAAAATTGGCTGCATTTTACGCAGCACATACCCCTGAAAAATTAGATGATTTTAAGCGCATTGACCTGCGCTATAAGAACCAAGTAGTAAGCACCACAAGATGACACAAAACGCCCCACTAGCTGTAGGATTAGACATTGGCACCACAAAAATTGTGGCCGTCGTTGGTAGATTAAATGAGCACCGCAAAATTGACGTGCTTGGTATAGGCAAGAGCAAGAGCTTGGGTGTGCAGCGCGGAGTTGTTGCAAACATTACCCTCACCATTGAGAGCATTCAAGCTGCCATCAAGATGGCCGAAGATAATTCTGGACTCAAAATTACAGAAGTAATGGTAGGCATCGCTGGTCAGCATATACGTTCTATGCAGCACTCAGACTACATCATGCGCGATGATGCCGAAGCTATTATCAATGTGGTAGATCTAGAGAATCTAAAGCGGAATGTTGACAATTTAGTGATGATGCCAGGCGAGCAAATTCTTCATGCACTTCCACAAGAGTATCGCGTGGACGGAGATAGCAACATCATTAACCCACAAGGAATGTACGGCTCTCGTTTGGAGGCCAATTTTCATATTGTGGTAGGACAAATAGCCTCCATTAAAAACATCGCTAGATGTGTGGAGCAAAGTGACCTTATGGTAGGTGACATCACCCTAGAACCCTTAGCCTCCGCTGACGCCGTACTGGCTGAAGAAGAAAAAGATGCTGGAGTGGTCCTTGTAGATATTGGTGGCGGCACGACTGATATTGCTATTTTTAAAGACAGTATTATTCGTCATACAGCAGTCATTCCATTCGGCGGGAAGGTGATCACAGAAGATATTAAGGAAGGTTGTGAGATTATAGAGAAGCAAGCAGAATTGCTAAAAGTAAAATTTGGTTCTGCATGGCCAGGTGAGAATAAAGAGAATGAAATTGTGAGTATTCCTGGACTCAGAGGACGACCTCCAAAAGAAATCAGTTTAAAGACACTCTCCAAAATAATCAATGCTCGCGTGAGAGAAATCATGGAAAGCGTGATTGCAGAAATACGCAACTACCAGCAGAACGATCCTCGTAAGCGATTAATCGCAGGGATCGTCGTAACAGGCGGGGGTTCTCAGCTCAAGCACATGAGTCAGTTGGTGGAATATTTAACAGGGATGCCTACGAGAATTGGTTATCCCAACGAGCATTTAGCAAGCGGATACGTCAAGGAATTGGCCAGTCCTGTGTATGCAACATCCATAGGTTTATTGAGCATGGCACTCGAGAATCAATCAGCGCCTATGGCACATGACCCGAACGAAAGTGAAGTACCTGCTCCCCCAACAGAAGAAATTCTAAAGGCAGAAGAACTAGAGGTTGAAGGTGCTCCAGATCAAACTGGAAGCGCAATGGCCCCGCCACGAAAAGATCCTTTTTGGAAGGGATTTGTAAGTGGCATCAAGGAATGGTTAGAAAACGACGACATAGAATAACACGACCCCATGTTTGAAGACGGAATACAATTTAACTTACCCAAGAATCGCAGCTCTGTAATCAAGGTTATAGGCGTAGGCGGCGGCGGATCTAATGCGGTGAACCACATGAGTAGTGTTGGTGTAAACGGTGTAGATTTTATCGTTTGTAACACGGATGCACAAGCCTTGGACCACAGTCCTGTAACCAACAAAGTTCAACTCGGTGTTTCGCTTACCGAAGGACTGGGCGCTGGTGCGGATCCTGAGATAGGGCGCGAAGCAGCAAAAGAAAGTCTTGAAGATCTTACAAGAATTTTAGAAACTGGAACAAAGATGTGTTTCATCACCGCTGGTATGGGAGGCGGAACAGGAACGGGTGCCGCACCAGTGATCGCTAAAGCGGCAAAGGACATGGGCATCCTTACCATAGGCATTATTACCGTTCCTTTTAGTTTCGAAGGGAATATTCGCGCGGAGCAAGCTGAGCAAGGCATTGAAGAGATGCGTAAATCTGTAGACAGCTTAATTGTCATTAATAATGATAAACTGCGCCAAGTATATGGTGACCTAGGTTTTCGCAACGCTTTTGCAAAGGCGGATGAGGTACTTGCTGGGGCAGCGAAAGGAATCGCAGAGGTAATTACCAATCACTATACCCAAAACATTGACTTACGTGACGCCAGGACGGTTCTAGAAAACAGCGGAAGCGCCTTGTTTGGAACAGGATCTGCAGAAGGGGCTGGACGTGCTGCACAAGCTATTTCAGCAGCTCTGGATTCTCCTTTATTGAACGATAATCATATCAAGGGTGCTAAAAACGTATTGCTCTTATTGACCTCCGGAAACGGCGAACATGAAGTGACCATAGATGAAATTGGTGAGATTACGGATCACATTCAACGCGAAGCTGGGGGCAATGCAAACGTCATCATGGGTATTGGTGGAGAAGAAGAAATTGGCAGCCGGATTACTTGTACGATAGTCGCAACCGGATTTCCAACGGGTACAAGAATGCTACCTACGGATAAACTTCAAGTCGTAGTGCATGACCTTAACCCGGAACAAACTACTATTTCAGGTGCACCTATTTCTGAGGAAGTACACACCGAACAAGAGCCCACCACACCCTACTACTCCGAACGTGTCGTCATGGATTTAGGAGGTATTGAAGAGCCTATACTTACCAAGGAACCAACCGCTGTAGCAGAAGAAATTCTTGAGGAAGAAAAGGATGTCGTGGACGAGATCTCAGAGGTTATGGATGCCCCATTAACACCAGATTACCCTACTGAAAATTCGGCTGAATATGAGGACGAAGACCCTATGGCCGGGTTCCCTCAAATGCCTGAAGATTCCGAAGGTGTTTTTGAGCAAAGCATGGACGAAAGTGAGGATATTCCAAGTGAAGACGAAGCTACAGTCCATGTTCTCGAATGGGATATGGAAGAAGAAGCTCCGGAAACTAATTCAGAAACTACCGATCATGAATACGAACCTTTAGAGGCCCCATCATGGGATCTATTCAGCACTTCAGTTGATCCAGAAGAAGAAGAAATAGAACTCCATATTGAAGAGGAAAACCTTGAAGAGCAGGCTTCCGTGACGATGGAGTCCTCTGAAAAAGTAGATCCTATTTTTGATGCTCCTGCTCCTGCTAAAATGGAGTCTCCTCAGGGTATGATTCAAGAAGAAGAAATGCTACACCCAATGCCTGAAGCATTAGAAGTACCTATTTCCGAAGAGGCCGTAGAATACACTACAGAACCTAACACTGAAGACTTCTCTTTGCCGAGCACAGGACTTATTGAAGAGACCCCTGAAACTCCTGAGAATAAAGTCATGTCTTCCTTTACACTAGACGACATACAAGGAGAGGGATTCACCCTAGACACCAGCCTTTACGAAACTGAAGCGGAGGTCGAATCAAAAAAACCTGAATCGGAAGAAACGCCCTACGATGCGTTTAACATTAGCCTTAACGAAATGCCTGCTTTACGCGGGAAATCTGAGAACGAGACTATAGAGCATGGCGTTAACGTCTCTTCCTTAGATTTTGAAAAAGAGGAATACAATGTGGAGGTTGAAATAGAGCATACTTTAGATCCAGACCTTAACTTCGAGATGAAGGAAGTCGCGGAGAGTATTTCCTTAACCAACGACCAAGAAACGAAGACTAATCTTCCTGCTTCGGAAGATATGGAACGTCCTTTGAGCCAGATCCCTAGACGTACTTTAAGTGAAATGCCTAGCAAAGTTAGAGACCGTATTTCGCGCTTACAATCTTTCCAATACCAGTTTAAATCAAACCAACAAAATCTGAATGATGTGGAGCGCATACCTGCGTATATGCGTCAAGGTCTAGAAGTTGATTTACCAACAAAAAGTAACGAGCAACCCTCTAGCTTAGGAATTGATGCCGAGGGAAATATTAGAACTAACAACTCATTTTTACACGATAACGTAGATTAATATGTCCTTAGAAACTACCATAATGACTGACCTGAAGGCAGCCATGAAATCAAAAGATCGCACCGCGCTTGAAACATTACGCGCAATAAAAACGGCACTTTTAAACGAAAAAACAGCTGCAGGGGCGACTGAAATCGACGAGGTAGGTGAAATGCGTATTCTTACAAAACTTCGCAAACAACGTATAGATAGCGCCACCATTTTTCGCGAACAAGGGCGAGATGATCTTGCCGTTCCTGAAGAGGAACAACTATCGATCATTGAACGCTACCTCCCCGCTATGCTGACTGAGGCTGAGATCGAAGCAAAGGTCGCAAGCATCATTACAGAACTTGGCGCCTCATCTATGGCAGATATGGGAAAGGTAATGGGAAAAGCTTCCAACGCTATGGCGGGAAAAGCAGATGGAAAAGTAATTAATGGGATTGTACGAAAGCTACTCTCTTAAGTATTAGACCATAAAAAAAGCCCGACACATGTGTCGGGCTTTTTTTTATGCATCCAAATTTCGTGTGCCGAATTTCACGCACGACCGAATCTCTTAGTGCGAAATAACTACTTTGTGCTGTTCTCCGTTCTCTAAGTAAAGCTGGTAGACCCCTGAAGGCCATTCAGAGACGTTAATTACATTCTCGCCTACATAGTGGCTATGTTCAAGGTAAGTCTCGCCAGAGGCGTTCGTAAAGGTTGCTTTACCTTCAAATGCAGTCACTAAACGTAATTCAGTATCTACCGGGTTTGGGTAGTACATACTTTGGCCATCCTCGAAGCATTCGATAACTTCTACATCCATAAATGGATTCCATGCTATTCCTGCGGAGTCTCCGTATACATAATGAACAAGCTCCGGATGATCTATAAATGGATTACGATTTCCCTGCATACTATCGATCACATGGTTTCTCCGTAATTCGAAAGCATCTACCGTATCCTGGAAGTGCCAATCCAACAGTGTGGACATTACAGCGAAAGTCGTACCTCCCGAATTTAATGCTTCGCGCAAAACGAGGTCAGGCTCACTGCCTTGCCCTTCATAACGTAAATCCATATAAAGTATGATGCGGGCCAAGTCACCTTTGATGTCGTCTCTAGGTTCGAACAATCCTGCAGAACCATTATACCTGCTTCCCGTTGCTGAACCATTAAAATTAACTGGACTTCCTCCCGTTCCGAGTTCATCATATTCATGGTTAGAACGCAAAGAGTTTAGTCCTCCGTTACACGGCTTAAGATTGTGAACATCAGTACCTACGCCAGCACTCGTTGCGAAACCACCTAACGATTTTGGCCATACGTGCTCACGGGTCCATCCTTGGTTATTGTTATATTCTTGCGGGCCGTTCACTGGAATACCCGCATAAATCAACATTACGTTCGTAGCATTAGTGGGATCTGCATCGCTCACTTTTAGTACATCCCAAGTATCTGTTGAAGATGAACTGTAAGATAATCTGGTGTGCACACGAATGATATCATACAATGCCTCACGAAGATCATCACCATCTTCTCCCCACGCGTCCTGATAATAGGTTAATGGCTGGGCCGATGCTATGGCTGTAGATCCAAGAAATAATGCTAAAAACCAATGTTTCATATTGTTCTGTTTGATGACAAATGTCGTTAAAAAAGGTATCGAAAAAAACATGTTTATGTTTTGATTAAACCAGACCCATTAGTTTGAGATGTTTAGCGCCATTTTTCTAATGGCAACTCAGGAAATAAGGACTTCATAGATGTTCCAACGTGGGACCAATTCTTTTTGAAATCTGACAAGATAATCTCATGACCCTGGTCATCAGGGGCTCGTCCACCGCTGTTAATTCTCATATACAGTGGAAGTAATCGTTTTTGCAACGCATGTGGAATAAGTGGCTGAATCTTTAACCCAAGCTGATGTAAGGCACCGCTTTTGATCGCTACGCTTTCGTTTCGATGCTCGAAATCGAAATTCTTATAAAAATCTGGATCAACACCTACAAAGGCCGCGATCTCCTTCATAACCTCTTCTTTTCGAGACATGAAATCTTCAAAAAGCCATACGCCTACATGGCCCTGAGGCATGACTTTGACCCATTTTTCAAGGTGAGTTGCATAATCTACGTACTTAGCAATTTTAGGCAAATCTTTGTATTCCGATAATGGAAGATCCACCTTTTTAGTACGATAGCGTTCCATTTTATAATGGCTGTACATCTGCTTAGAAGGCTCTCTAAATAAAAAGATTATTTTCGGCGGAACATCAGCTTGAGAAAAAGCCTTGCGCGCTTGATCTTCATACAAGTAATGCGCTGTGGCTTCAAATCTCACTGTGGCGGATTCACCTCCCTTAAAAAATTCCAAATAACGCAATGCAGGATGCTCATGAATGTTCGCTTCCTTGTTAAATCTATTTATTTTATCTGCAAAGAAAAACGTCTCCTTCTTAGGCGAGCCAAAGACTTCTGGATGCGCACTGAGCCAGAAATAGAGGCTACTGGTTCCACATTTTGGTGCGCCACCTATAATTACGTTTGGAAACAAAGATTTCATCTTAAAATATGCTGCTAAAGTTTGTGGGTCTGAATAAAATCTTGGACAAATTTATAGTCTTCTTTTTGCTGGAGTAATACGCTGTCTATGGCTTCTATTTCAGCAGGGCTTAATTGCTTTTTCCACTTCTTTAAGGGATCTCCTTTGGTGGTGGTATTCACTAAAATAGTTGCCTGTTTCGCAATAGCCTCTGCCTCTTCACTGTGAATATCTCTAAGTTCTAATGCGGTAAACAATTTACTTAACACAACTTGCTGGTTCGTCACTAACTCCTCGTAACTCACTAAGATTTTACGTTCGAATTTAGCCGATTGAAATTCCTTTAAAGCGAGTTTATTCATGCGCATCCACATCTGTGGAATAATAGAGAAGTCCCCCGGATAACCTATGCCATTTAAAGGCACTTCGGTTGTCGTTTGGCTATAACACGATTCTAAACTTGACTTCATGAAATAAGTTCTACCGTCCTGTTGGTGCAGCTTATCAAAATGGAATTTCATAGAGGCTGAGTGACTGTATATATCCCGAACTATTACAATCAGAGTACTCTTTGGAAATAAGGCTCCTACGTATCCGAGTTTATTCATCAGGTGAGGACTCTTGTTCACCGGTACAATATGTGACCAATCATAACTGGCTCTACCTAAACCATGGTAATACTTTAAGTATCGGCGCATGGCCTTGCGCTTTAATGACTGGCTTTGCGAAATGAAATCCGCAAAATAGCGGGCCATCTGATAGGTATAAATGGGTGAAGCATCCGAAGATGTTTTGTGGTCACAAGTTCGCTTGATTGAGGCTCCACCTATGTCCGTCCAAACTTGATTCAGCTCTACCCCAATCTTCAATAATTGTGGGTGACTTGCCATTTTATCCACTAAAAACGTAGTGCCTGATCTCATACAACCCGTCACGAAGATGGGCTGCTCAAGTGGGGTTGCCCTAGGCTCACCATGTGTCCCAAAAAGTTCACGAAGGGCTTTCGGCAGTTTTATCATGATCGGAAATCTGTACAAATGCGAATCAATTCAGCAGAGACACGCGTTATTTTATGCTCCTCGAGTCCATAATATAATGGAAGACATAATATAGAAGATGATATCTGGTCAGCGACAGGGGTAACGCCGGGAAGATCAATGTAATTCAGTGTATTCAATGCTGGGTGGAAGTAACGTCTGGCATAAATACCAAGCGTTTCCAAGCCATCCTTCACTGCCAATGCCTCTGCTTCACTTCTAAAAACTACCGGGTAGTAGCTGTGGTTCCATTGTACATTTTCAGGTACTTCAGGATATTGTAACAACAGACTTTGTAGTAAATCATCATAACATTGGTGCTGTCTTTTACGATCCTCAATAATTTTATCCGCATAACGCAGGTTTACAAGTCCTACTGCAGCATGTAGTTCACTATTTTTTGCATTGATCCCAACACCGCTAAAGACCTCTGGTCCATGGTGTCCGAAATTTCTTAAACGATCCACCTCAAAGCGAAGTGGACTCACTTGTCCTGCG
>Ga0307995_1001624_pt1 | contig 13819 bp, 12 predicted proteins | sample EllFjometagen262_FD_203132 | JGI IMG/M metagenome (GOLD analysis project Ga0307995, IMG submission 203132) | Marine microbial communities from Ellis Fjord, Antarctic Ocean - #262 | ecosystem: Environmental > Aquatic > Marine > Unclassified | place: Southern Ocean | collected 2014-11-02
GCCTAATAAGCTTACTTAATGAGTGAAATCTATTACTATAGATATTCATAAGCAAAGGTATTGCTGGAAACATCAATGCTGTGACTGTGTAATCTATATTCATGCGAATCAGTTTGATTATGAAACTAGCCTTTGTTATTTACAAGTAAATTATTATGAAACAATTAAATCTCTTTATCGAATTAACAAGATTGAAAAGACCTATTGGCTATATGCTATTATTTTGGCCTTGTACATGGGGGCTAACTCTTGCTTATGATTTTTCAAAAAACCTAAATGATTATTTTTTTTACTTATCACTGTTTTTTTTAGGTTCTATTCTAATGCGGTCTGCAGGATGCATAGTAAATGATATTTTGGATAAAGAATTTGATAAAAAAGTAGAAAGAACAAAAAATAGACCTCTTGCTTCTAATAAGGTTTCAATAAAGTTGGCAATTATTTATGCTCTCATTTTGTGTGCACTTGCTTTTTTAGTTTTAATTAATTTCAACAACTTAACAATTATCTTAGCATTAGGGTCAATGCCATTGGCTTTCACCTACCCTCTAATGAAAAGATTTACTTATTGGCCTCAATTGTTTTTGGGTATTACATTTAATTATGGTTTAGTTTTAGGCTGGACGGCAATTCAAGGTGAGATAAGCATCGTTGCTATTATCTTTTATTTGGGAGCCATATTTTGGACACTAGGCTTTGACACAATATACGGGTATCAAGATTTAAAAGATGATGAAATAATAGGTATAAAATCAACTTCAATAAAATTTAAAAAAAACTCAAAATTATTTTTGTCTATATGCTATATAGTATTTTCAATATCTTTGGTATTTGTAGGTTTGCTAATGAATTTTGATCATTTTTTTTATTTGTCTTTATTAATTTGTGCTGTTCACTTATTTATATATCAAGTTCATAGGTTTAATTTTAAAGATTCTTTAGTGTGTTTGAGCATATTTAAAAGCAATAATTTTTTAGGTTTAATTGTTTTGGTTAATATAATTATAGGAAAGATATAAAATTAATGACTAACTTTGAAGTTTTAAAAAGACTATACTTAAATTATACTAAAAAATTCAGATATAAAATTTTATTATCACTTTTTTTTACATTAGTTGTAGCTGCAAGTACATCTTCAATTGCTTGGCTTCTTGATCCTGCCGTTAAAAAATTGTTTATCGAAAAAAACCAAACATTATTATTTATTATTCCTGGAATGATTGTATTAGCTTTTAGTATGAAGGGGCTTTCTCTTTATCTGGCGCGTACCACAATGATTGCTGTTGGTGAAGATATAAAAGCTATCATTCAAATGGATATGTCTAAATCATTAATTAATGCTGATACTGATTATATTGATGACAAACACACTGGTAAGTTTTTATCAAGTATAACTTATGATACTTCACTAATTACCAATCTAGTTAGTGTAACGATATTAAATCTCTTTAAAGATAGTCTAACTTTAATGGGTCTATTATTTGTAATGTTTTATCAAAACTGGAAACTTGCTATTGTTGCAATAATGATGATTCCACTGGCATCTTTTGCTTCTAAAAGCCTTGGAAAAAGAATTGGAAAAGTAACCACAGAAGCACAAATCGATTCCGGCCTACTTGCAAAGCATTTAATTGAAGTTTTTAAAAATCATAAATTGATAAAGATATTTCAACGAGAAACAAGTGAAACAAGCAAAATAGAAAATTTTGTTAATAATTTAAAAGAAAAATCGAAAAAAATTGCAACAATTTTTGTAAGGGCAACTCCAATTATGGAAACTCTTACTGGGATCATGATAGCTATATTAATATATGTATCGGGTAAGCTAATCTTAAACAATGAGCTTGAAGTAAATAATTTTTTTTCTTTTTTAGCAGCGATGATGCTAGCCTATCAACCAGTAAGATCTTTGGCCACACTGCACATGGGTATAAGTCAAGGCTTGTCAGCTGCTCGAAGAATCTTACCTGTTATAGATATTAAAAATAAGATTGAAGAAAATGAAGATAGCAAACCACTAGAAGTAGATAATGGTACTATCAAATTTCAGAACATAAGCTTTAATTATATAAATAATAAAAACGTAGTACTAAAAAACATAAATATTGAAATCAAAGGTGGTAAAATGACAGCACTAGTTGGCCATAGCGGAGCTGGTAAATCTACTATATTGAATTTAATACCAAGGTTCTTTAATTGTACTCAGGGGGATATTTATATTGATAACCAGCCAATTAATCAATGCACTATTAGTTCTCTTAGGAAAAATATATCACTTGTGAGCCAAGACACTACATTGTTCGATGACACAATAAAAAATAATATAGCTTATGCAAATCCTAATGCCACAGATGAAGAAATAATAAACGCAGCAAAAAACGCTCTTGCAGATGATTTTATTAATAAGCTCCCAAAAAAATATAATACAGAAATAGGCGAAAATGGAGTGAGGTTGTCTGGTGGTGAAAAACAAAGAATATCTATAGCTAGAGCTATTTTAAAAAAGACATCTATCATTCTTTTAGATGAAGCAACTTCTTCACTCGATTCTGAGACAGAAAGCAAAATACAAGAGGCTCTAGATCATCTGACAAAAAATAAAACTACACTTGTGATAGCGCACAGATTATCAACAGTTTTAAAAAGTGAAAACATATTTGTTCTAGATAAAGGAGAAGTAGTGGGTCAAGGTGATCATCATAATTTATTAAAAAGTTCTCCTATCTATAAAAATTTTTATGAAAAACAAATCAAAAAAGATTGATGTTAATTATCTATAGATTAGCAATCAATATAATAATTTTTTTTTCACCTATAATTATTTTAATTCGCGTATTAAAAAAAAAAGAAGATCTAACAAGATGGAAGGAAAAGTTTAGCATATTTACAAAAAAAAGAACTACAGGAAAGCTAATATGGTTTCATGGTGCAAGTGTTGGTGAAATATTAAGTGTGATTCCTTTAATTAAAAAACTAGAAAATAATAATAAAATAAAACAAATTTTAATTACATCAAACACCGTAACATCAGCAAAAGTTTTAGATAAGATAAAATTAAAAAAAACAATTCACCAATTTTTTCCAATAGATACCAACTATCACAGTAAGAAATTTTTAAATTATTGGAAACCATCAATTGCTATTTTTATAGACTCAGAAATATGGCCTAATATGTTTTTAAATATAAAAAAAGCAAAAATTACTTTGGCTCTTTTAAATGGAAGAATTACTAAAAAAACTTTTACAAAATGGAAAAAAATTATATCTAGTGCTAAATATTTATTTGGAAAATTTGATATTTGTTTATCAGCAAGTAATAAATCTAAAAAATATCTTAAATCACTTGGTGCCAAAAATATTAAATATATTGGTAACTTAAAATTCACCCAAATAGAAAAAGAGGAAATTCATTTAACAGATGAGCTTAAAAAAAAAATTTCTTCAAAAAAAGTTTGGTGTGCTTCCAGCACTCACAAAGGTGAAGAAATTCTATGCGCCAAAGTTCATAAAAGACTTAAGGGAAAACACAAAAATTTGTTAACAATCATGATACCAAGACATGTTGAAAGAACTAAAGATATTTTAAAAGACTTAAGTAAGCTAAAACTTAACGTTCACTTACATAGTTCAAAACAAAAAATAAATTCAAATACAGATATATACTTAGTGGATGCATACGGTATGACAAAATCTTTTTTTAAAATTTGCAATACTATTTTCTTGGGTGGATCAATAGTTGAACATGGTGGTCAAAACCCTATTGAGCCTTCAAGATATGGATGTAAAGTTTTGCATGGTAAAAATATTTGGAACTTTAGCGAAATTTACTCACTTTTAAAAAAAAATAACGTCTCAATTAAAGTAAATAATGTTAATCAAATGTGTAAAGAGATTAACTCTATATTTTCACAAAAATTAAACGTTAATCATATCAAATCTAAAATTGACACACTTGGAAATAAAATTTTACACTCAACCCTAAGTGAAATAAATTATTATATTAATAAAAAATGATTATGAGGAAGCCTAATTTTTGGGATTATAAAAAACCTAATATTTTATCATATTTTTTATTAATTTTTACCATACCTATAATCATAAATAATTATCTAATAAACAAACGAAGAAACCATAGCCAAAATAAAATAGGAAATGTTAAAACTATTTGTGTAGGAAATATATATGTTGGTGGGACTGCAAAAACGCCTTTAGCAATAAAAATAAGTCAAATCTTAAATAAAATACATTTAAAGACAGCTGTAATAAAAAAATTTTATCCCAATCAAATTGATGAACAAAAATTAATAAAAAACTCTAGTAAATTCTACTGTGAGAAAAGTAGAAAAGAAGCTTATAAAAATGCTCAAAAGGATATGCATAATATAGCGATTTTTGATGATGGCTTACAAGACAAGACTCTAAACTATGATCTAAAATTTGTTTGTTTTAACACACTTAAATGGATTGGTAACGGATTTTTAATTCCAGCAGGCCCTCTTAGAGAAAAACTTGAGAGCATTAAAAACTTTGATGCTATTTTTTTGAATGGTAACGGAGAAGACACTTCCAATTTAAAATCTATAATTAAAAAATTAAATAAAGATATCAAAATTTTTGAGACATATTATAGACCTTTAAATATTCATAAGTTTAATAATGAAGATGATTATTTGATTTTTTCAGGTATCGGCAACCCAGAAAGCTTTAAAAAAACTTTAACTAAAAATAAACTAAACATAATCCATGAGATCAAATTCCCTGATCATTATCGATATACAGAAAAAGATATCTTAAATATAAAGCTAAAAGCAAAAAAATTACAAGCCAAAATCTTAACAACAGAAAAAGATTTTGTAAAAATTAAAGATAAAATTTCAGATGGTATTGATTATTTAAAAATTGACTTAGTAATTAAATGTGAAGACGAATTAATTAATTTAATAAAATTTGCAAAATGAAAATAATCAAATATTTTTTTCAATTTTTATTAATTCTATTTTTTTTTTTAATATTTAAAACTTTTGGTGCTAAAATTTCTTCAAATATATCATATCAAATATTTAAATTGCTTGGTCCATTTTTTAGACCAAGAGAAATAATAGAAGCAAATATTAATAGAGCCTTCCCAAGTTTGAATAGACAATACATCAATAAGATTATTGATGACATGTGGGGTAATTATGGAAGAATCTTATCTGAGTATGTTTATATGAAAGATTTTAGATCATCAGATTTATCTAATAATATAGAAATAAAAGGATTGGAAATTCTAGAATCTATAAAAAAAGAAAACGAACCTGTAATATTTATTTCTGGTCACTTTAATAATTTTGAATTAATGGCAATGCAAATTGAAAAATCTGGAATTAATCTTGCAGCAATTTATAGACCTCTAAATAATTATTTTTTAAATGAGATTATGGAAAAAATAAGAGAAAAGTATATTTGTAAAAATCAAATTAAAAAAGGTATGAGTGGAACAAGGCAATTATTATCTTTTTTTAAAAAAAAAACTTCTATAGCATTAATGATCGATCAAAGAGTGTCACAAGGGATTAAGTCAAATTTTTTTAACAAACTAGCATTTACAACAACTATCCCAGCTCAATTTGTAAAAAAATTTAATTGTAAAATCGTTCCAATTTATATTGAAAGAAAGAAAGACATTAATTTCAAATTAACCATATCGGAACCTTTACAATATGCTCCAGATGAAACTATTGAAACTATAACACTAAGCTTAAATGCTTTACTTGAAAAAATGATTATGAAAAACCCAGGTCAATGGATTTGGTCCCATAATAGGTGGAAATAATATATAGCTCTATAAATTTTCTCTTTTGTACATTGCCTCAACATAAGAAAAATAAGCTTCTTGAAGCTCTACATTCCAATAGTTCAATTCTTCTAGTTTTATTTTCTTCCCAGATACAGCACAAAGTACATGGTCACCCTGCTCAACTACTATAAAGTTGTTTGGTAGATATTTTATTTTTGCTAATTTTTTATACATTTTTAGTTTATACATTAGTATATGAAAGTTGGAATAATAGGAAGTGGTGGACGTGAGCATTCAATTTGTTTGGCTTTAAGTAAATCTAGTAAAGTTGATCAGATATATTGTTTTCCCGGAAATGCAGGTACATCTCAAATAGCTAATAATATTGATATTAATTTAGAAAAGTTTGATGTTCTAAAAAACTTTATAAACCTAAATAAGATTGATCTTATAGTTGTTGGTCCTGAAAAACCATTAGTAGATGGAATTGTTGATTTTTTGGAAAAAAATAAAATTAAAGTATTTGGACCCAGCAAAGCAGCTGCAGAATTAGAAGGGTCCAAAATTTTTACTAAAAATTTATGCAAAAAATATAATATCCCAACTGCAAAATTTGGTATCTTTCAAAATGTTGCTGAGGCAATGGAATTTATAAAAAAAACTAAGTATCCTCTAGTTATAAAAGCGGACGGTTTAGCCTCAGGAAAAGGTGTTTATATATGTGGAAACAATGACGAAGCACAATCTGCAATAGATGAAATATTTGATGGAAAGTTTGGTGTTGCTAAAAATTTACTTATTGAAGAATTTCTTGAGGGTGAGGAAATGAGCTATTTTATTATATCAGATGGTAAAACATTTAAAAGTTTTGACACTGCACAAGATCATAAACGAGTTCTAGAGGGGGATTTAGGTAAAAATACAGGTGGTATGGGTGCATACTCACCTTCAAGAATGATTAATGATGAATTAGAAAATAAAATTATAAAGAAAATAATTGAGCCCACTTTAAAAGGTCTTAAAGACTCAGGCATAAACTACAAGGGCTTCTTATATGCTGGCTTAATGATATCAGATAATGAGCCATACTTAATTGAATATAATGTTAGGATGGGTGACCCAGAATGTCAGACAATTTTACCAAAATTAAAATCTGATTTAATTGATATTTTTTTAGCATGCTGCAGTGGAGATTTAGAAAATGTAGAAATTAATTGGCATAACAAAAAAAGTTTATGTGTTGTACTATGCTCTAAGGGATATCCTGATCAATTTAATAAGAATATATTAATTCCAGGATTAAATAAAGTAGAGCTTAAAGATTCTGAATATTGCTACCATGCTGGCACAAAAGAATATGAAAATAAAGTTTATGCAATAGGTGGTCGTGTACTGAATTTTGTTTCTATGTCTAATAATTTTTTAGAGTCTAGAAATCAAGTACTTAAATTAATTAAGACGCTAAATTGGAATGAGGGTTTTTTTCGCAAAGATATAGGTTATAAAGTAATAAGTGAATGAGAATAATTTCGGGTAGCTTAAAAGGTAAGAAATTATTTAAACCTAAAAATAAAGAAACTAGACCCCTTAAAGATCTAACTAAGGAGTCGCTATTTAATATACTTTTACATACAAATAAATTTGACACAAATATTGAAAGTTCTAATGTTTTAGATTTATTTTCAGGAGTGGGATCATTTGGCCTAGAGTGTCTTTCAAGGGGGTCTTCATTTGTGACATTTGTTGAAAGTTATAAAGAAGTTACACCAATCTTAATAAAAAATATTTCAAATCTGAATTATAAAAATAGCTCATTAGTTATAGAAAAAGATATATTCAAAAATTTGAATTTTGAAACATTTAATAAAAAATTTGATATTATTTTTATGGATCCACCTTATAAAGAGAAAGACCTTTCTCCATTACTAAAAAAAATAAATACCTCTAAAGTATTAAACTATAAGGGAATAATAATTATACATAGACATAAAAAAGAGAATGATAATTTACCTGACGAATTTAAAATTATTGAACAGAAAACATACGGTATATCAAAAATTATTTTTGGAAATTTTAACTAAATTAAGAATTTTTTGGTTTCTTTTTTAATAAGTTCTACGGATGGTTGGTCATATGGGTTAACATTTAAAGCTCTTCCAATCAATATAGTTTCTAAAATGAAAAAACAAAATAATTCACCGAGAGTTTTTTCATCTCTACTATTAATCTCAAAACTTCTAAAGGGGATATTTTTTTTAAAAAAAACCGTCTCTGTAGCTTTTTTTTGAGCTAACATTATTTGATTTAAATTTTTGTTTTTAAGGTATCTATGTGAAGAAAGTATCTTTTCATTTATTATATAATCTGAGTTTTTTTCTTTTATAAAAAAAAATGTAAAAAAATTATTTCTTGGACCATCTAAATATAACTGCATAAGACTATGGTTGTCTTTTGGCATAGTAGAAATGATTGGAAGAATACCCACACCTTTTTTTCCTAAACTTTCAGCTTGAAGTTGTTGATACCAGTTGAATAAATTTTTAGACTTTTCATCATAATTCAAGATGATTGAGTTAAATTTTTTTTGTTTAATAAAATGAAGGGTACTACTCACATTTGATGTTAATAATTGAATAAATTTTTTATTTTTTATTAAATTATTTAACTGCTTAAATTTATTTTTATTCAAACCCATTAATTCTGCAGGCAGCATTCCAATTTCTGATAATATTGAATATCTTCCTCCTACAAAATTATTGTGATGAATAATTTCAGATTTTAATTTTTGAGCAATAGATGATAGATAACTGTCTTTATTTTCAGTAATAAAATAAGTGTCGTCTTTTTTTTTTATTATAATGTTAGAGTTTGATATGGTTTCAAGAGTATTTCCTGATTTAGATACAACTAAATTTACATAATTTTTTTTTGGATATTTAATAAATTTTGATTGAAGATTATCGATAAAAAAAAAATTCTTTTTTATTTTATGTTTTAAAAAATCATGAATTGCCTGAGTTCCCAAGGTGGACCCTCCCATTCCAATGATTTTTAAATATGTGTATTTTTGAAGCTTTGAGATTATCTTTTTACTATAGCTATATCTGTAAGAGGTTCCTAAAGTTTCAATTATTGTGTTTTTTTCTTTTAATAATAAATTCAAATCTTTTTGAATTTTGTTATTATTTTTTTTAATTTTAAAATTTTTAAAAATTATATTTTTAAAAAACATTAATTTTTATTAATCTTTTTCATTATCGACTCTTTTATAGAAGGGTCATTTTTTGAAGTACTATTATCTGCTAAATTTCCTTTCGATTTTTCTTTAAATAAACTTTTTATGTCAAGATTTTGATCATTCTTTTCTAATTCAGTGTCTTGCGTAATCAGCGCTGTTGGTACAGGAAGCTCTTCAAAATCAGGGGGTAGAACTAGAGGGTCCTTTTTTTCAACCAAAAATTGATCTACGCCTGAATTTTTTTTTAAACTTAAATTATTTTTAATGGTTGAGCAGCCACTTAATAAAAAGACTATTAAAAAAAAAATTGTATATTTATTTAAAATCATAGTCTCTTATCTTTAAAAAATATTTCAGCATAAATAAGGCACACAACACCTATGCTGATAAATATATCCGCTATATTGAAAATAAACCAGTGAATATTTTCTATATGAAAATCTATAAAATCTGGCACAGCTGTATAATAGATCCTATCGAATAAATTTCCTATTGCTCCACCCAATATAATTAAAAAACAATTTTTTTTAAAAATATGCAATTCTTTTACGATCATCAATATTAACGCTATTATTATTAATAAAATTATAAAGCTCACTATGTTGTATATAAAACTACTATCGAATGAGAGTAGCCCAAACGCAATTCCTTTATTCCAAACTAAATATAAATTTAAATATGATGCTACATAAATCTCAAAATTTTTTTCTAAAGCTGATAGTTTAATAATGTAAAATTTAGAAATTCTATCAATTGAAAAAATTAAAAAAACAACAGAGAAATTTACTAAAAATAATTTAAAATCAAATTTATTCATCAATTTTAAAATCAATCTTAATGTCTTTCACATTTAATTTTACTAATTTTCCAGCATATTGGGCATTTATTTCCCTCAGCTTTTTTTGTTTTAACTATTATCTCATCGTTTGCCGTCTCAACAATCTCTGCAGCAGACGTTATACATAGCTCAGCTAAATCTATATCTTTTATTAATTCTAATAACTCTTTATTTAAACATACTGTTAAATTTGCTTCAAGACTTGAACCTATTTCTTTACTTGCTCTTTTTGCTTCAATGCTAACATTACAAATGTCTCTGATCTTTTTTAATTCAATCCATTTTTTACCTAATTGTTCATTCTGAAATGATTTTGGAAATTTCATAAATTCTTCTAAATGAATACTTTTATTTTCTTTATTTATTAATGTAAAAATTTCTTCTGTTGTAAATGACAATATTGGTGCAAACCATTTAATTAAAGAATCAAGAATTATATTTAATACAACCATACAACTTTTTCGTCTCTCAGAATTTTTGCTATCACAGTACAAAGCATCTTTTCTAATATCGAAATAAAATGCTGACAAGTCTACTGTACAAAAGTTTAAAAGTTCTTTGTAAAGATTGTGAAAGTCGTATGATTTAAAGTAATTTTTGAAATTTTTATTTAATTCATAAATACGGTGAAGCATATACTGTTCTAATTCTGGTAATTGATTTAAATCTAATTTTTCAATATCTACCTTTTTAAAATCATCATTTAAGTTTCCAAGCAAATATCTAAATGTATTTCTAATTTTTCTATAAGAGTCTGCGTGTTGCTCTAAAATTGAATAATCTATTCTTAGATCTTCAGCATAATTTGATGATGCAACCCATATTCTTAAAATATCTGCACCATATTTTTTTAAAATATCTTCAGGAGCAATCACGTTTCCTACAGATTTTGACATTTTGAGACCTTTACCATCTACAACAAACCCGTGAGATAATATAGATTCATAGGGTGCTCTACCTCTCGTTCCACAAGATTCTAAAAGTGACGAATGAAACCAACCCCTATGCTGATCAGAACCTTCTAAATACATAGACGCTGGCCATTGAAGGTCTTCTCTTTTCTCTAAAACAAATGCATGAGTGCAACCGCTATCAAACCAAACCTCAACGATATCACTCATCTTATCATAATCTTCTGCTTTATATTTATCACCTAAGAATCTTTGTGGGTTGTCCGAGAACCAACAATCAGAACCTTCTTTTTCATAAATGTTCGCAATATTCTCATTTACATTATCGTCAACTAAAATTTCTTTAGTAGTTTTATGGACAAATATTGGAAGCGGAACTCCCCAAACTCTTTGTCTTGAAACACACCAGTCTGGCCTTGTTTCAATCATTGCTTTTATTCTTTCTCTACCTTTGTCTGGATAAAATTTAGTATCATCAAGAGCTTTTAAGGCTTTTTTTCTCAAGCCATGGCTTTCCATTGAAATAAACCATTGCGGAGTTGCTCTATGAACAAGGGGTGCTTTTGATCTCCATGAATGCGGATATGAATGAATTAGTTCTCCATTAGATAATAGCTTTTTTTGTTCTTTTAATTTTTCAATAACAATCGGGTTAGCTTTAAAAATATGTGTACCTTCAAATAAAGGAAGGTTTTTAGTATATTTACCATCACCATCTACAGTCTCTATTGCTTTAATTCCATGCTTTAAACAAAGATTAAAATCATCAGGACCATGGCTGGGCGCACAATGAACAATTCCTGTTCCTTGTTCTGTTGTAACAAATCTTGCTTCAAGCATTGGGATGTCGTAATCATAACCAAGCTCTAAGAAAGGGTGACTACAAATTGTATCTTTAAAATCTTTCCCTTTAAATTTTTTTATTTCTTTGTAATCTTTAATCTCACAATCTTTAATAACAGATTCTAGTAAAGCTTCCGCAACTACTATTTTTCTATTTTTAAAATCTCCCTCATCGCTTAATTGAATTATTAAATAATTTAGAGCTTCATTATAAGCTAAAGCTTTATTTGCTGGTATAGTCCAAGGCGTGGTAGTCCATATAATGACATCAGTTCCTTCCAGATCTTTTAGATTTGTTTTTTTAACGGGAAAGGCTGTATAAATTGTATCTGATTTATGATCTTGATATTCTACTTCAGCATCAGCTAGTGCTGTTTTTTCAACTGTTGACCAAAGAACAGGCTTAAATCCTCTGTAAAGACTCCCTTCTTTTAAAAATTTTCCTAACTCTCTTACAATCTGAGCCTCTGCATCAAAGCTCATCGTTGTATAATTATTATCCCAATCTCCAACAACACCCAATCTTTTAAATTGTGTTTTATGAACTTCAATCCATTTTTCAGCAAACTCTCTACATTCTTTTCTAAATTCTGCTATAGGAACTTCATTCTTATTTTTTTTGTTTTTTTTATATTGCTCTTCAATTTTCCATTCAATAGGTAATCCATGACAATCCCATCCTGGAACATACACAGAGTCTTTTCCATCCATTTGATGAAATTTAACAATGATATCTTTTAAAATCTTATTTAAAGCTGTACCCATATGAATATTACCATTCGCATATGGTGGACCATCGTGAAGTATGAATTTCTCTTTACCCTTATTAGATTTTCTTAACTCTTTATAAAGTTCAATTTTTTTCCAATATTCTAAAATTTCAGGCTCTTTATTTTGTAAATTCGCTTTCATTGAGAAAGCTGTTTTTGGTAAATTTATATTTTCTTTGCTCATTTTAACTTTTTTTTGCAACTTTTAGATCACTCTGAATTTGTTTTTTTAACTGATCAATGTTTTTGAACTTTTTTTCTTTTCTTATAAATTTTGTGAACTCAACTGATAAATACTTATTATAAAGATTTCCAGAAAAATTAAAAATATGAACTTCTAATAAAATTTTTTTTTGGTTAAAAGTTGGCCTATATCCAAGATTTGCAATGGCTTTTAAAGATTTATTGGAGTTTTTTTGTTTTACTTTGACCGCATAAACTCCTGGCATCGCAATCACATAATCCTCGATATCTATGTTACAGGTAGGAAATCCAATTTTTTTTCCTTGCTGTCTTCCCTTTTGAACAGTCCCTTCAATTGACCAATTCCTACTTAATAGTTTATTCGTTTCTTTTAAATTTCCTTTTTCTAAAAGGGAACGAATATATGTAGACGAGATAACCTTTTTATTTAAAATTAGTGGTTGAGGTTTTACTATTTTGTAGTGGTATCTTTCTTCATTTTTTATTAACTGTTTAACATCTCCTTCTCTTTTATTGCCGAATCTAAAGTTGTTACTGACAAATATATATTCTACTTCTAATTTTTTTGACAAGATTTCTTTAATAAAAAAATCAGACTTAATTGCTGAAAATTTTTTGTCAAACTTTTTAGTGATTAAAAAATCTACCCCTAAATTATTCAAAATTATATTTTTCTGATTTATGTTTGAAATTCTAAAATTTTTAAAATTTTTGTTAAAAAACATCTTTGGTATTGGCTCAAATGTTAAAACACCAATTTTTAAATTAAATTTTTTTTTATAAGTATTTGCTAACTTAAATAATTTTTGATGTCCTAAATGAACACCATCAAAATTTCCAATCAAGATAATTGATTTTTTATGATTTTTTGAAATATTAAAATTTTTATACAGCTTCATATTTTACCACTTTAATTCTGTTTGAATAAAACTTACAACAACTTCATATTTCTTTGAAATTACATCTATACCTTCTTTTTTAATTTCATCTCTATGAATTCCATTTGATATAATTAAAGAATTGTAATTTAAAAGATTGGCTCCTTTAATGTCTGTATTTAAATTATCACCAATAGATAAAACTCTTTTTCCTTCATTATTAATTGCTTGATTATAAACTTCAGGAAATGGTTTTCCAAAATAAATAACTTCTCCTCCAATTTTTTCAAACACAAGTGCTACAGACCCTGCACATAATTCTCTTTTTTCACCTCTATCAACAATTAAATCTGGGTTA
>Ga0307995_1001626_pt1 | contig 13810 bp, 9 predicted proteins | sample EllFjometagen262_FD_203132 | JGI IMG/M metagenome (GOLD analysis project Ga0307995, IMG submission 203132) | Marine microbial communities from Ellis Fjord, Antarctic Ocean - #262 | ecosystem: Environmental > Aquatic > Marine > Unclassified | place: Southern Ocean | collected 2014-11-02
TTGCATCATCGATACTGAGGGCAATACTCAATTGTTAAACAACGCTGGTCTTACAAAACCAATGGGTATTGCAAGTGACAGTCAAGGTAATATTTGGGTGGCCAACTCCGGTGTAGTGACTCTTCCTTGTGGGGGTTATAACACCGTACAAGATTTTATTCAATTTATCATTGGAATCGCCGAAAACGAACCCGCTACAGGTGCCTCAGTGACCATGATTTCGCAGGGCGGAACTATTGCAACAACCTATAACGGAGGTGTTTATTTGCCTTGGGGTATTTCAGTAGATGGCGACGACAATGTATTTGTAGCTAATTTTAATGGAAAACGCTTAAGCCATATAGCCGGTGCAAACCTCTCCAGTTTACCCCCAGGGTTCAATACAGGTGATCCTATTGCGCCGAATGGCGGTTACGCGTTCGACGGTTTAATTCGAAGTACAGGCGTCCAGGTTGATCCCTCTGGAAACGTGTGGGTTACTAATAATTGGGATATGGTTCCTATTCAAACAAATCCGGGCGGTCATGAGTTGGTTGTATTTATAGGGCTTGCGGCACCTGTAAAAACACCTTTAATAGGTGCTCCTAAAAGACCTTAGGTTATAAAATTCATGGGATGTGAGCAATGTGACTGAATGTTCTGGTTTTAGCTATAATGCAACAGATTGGATATTACCAAAACCTAACTTTACTAACTGCAACCCTAACTAATTCAATACTCCTTAACCATTTATAGATTAAAAGCCATTCTATTAATCTAGTGTGGTTTTTTTTTGCTTTATATATAATTATCTACTTTTGCTTTAAAATTAAACACAATGAAAAAAATTATATTAATATTAAGTTTTTTATTTTTTTACCTAAGTACAGATGCTCAAGAGAAAGATTTACCAACTTTTATTACAGATAGTTTACAAAACTTTATTAATCAAGGCATGAAAGATTGGAAAATTCCAGGTTTATCAGTAGCAATTATAAAAAATGATGAGGTAGTTTTTATAAAAGGTTTTGGCGTTACTAAGGTTAATGGTTCGAAGCTTGTTGATGAAAATACACTTTTTATGATTGGCTCAAATACAAAAGCTTTTACTTCAACCACACTTTCAATTTTGCAAGAATCTGGCCTTTTAAATTTAAATGATAAAGTACAAAAATGGATGCCAGAATTTAGGTTGAAAGATACATTAGCAAGTAAAGAAGTAAACATTGTAGATTTACTTTCTCATAGAATTGGTTTTGAAACTTTTCAAGGTGATTTCACTTATTGGTCTTCTAATCTTTCTAGATACCAAGTAATTCAAAAAATGAGTTTAATCGAGGCGCCTTATAGCTTTCGTACAAATTGGGGTTATTGTAATGCAGCATATGTTGCTGCGGGTGAATTAATCCCAAGAATTATCAATAAGACTTGGGAAGAAACTGTTAAAGATAGTATTCTTTTTCCATTAAAAATGAATAGAACTTTAATGTTAGCAGAAGAACTAAATAATGCTTCAAACGCAGCATACCCTCATACTAAAATTGATAATAATCTTGTTGAAATCCCTATAGTAAATCTAAATAATGTTGCTCCGGCAGGAAGTATGAGTTCTAGTGTTAAAGATATGACTAATTGGCTATTTGCTCAACTTAATAATGGAAAAATAGATGGTAAACAAATACTTTCTGCTAAAAGTATTAGAGCTATAAGGAGCCCTTCTTCTATTATAGGAGTGGACCAAAGAGACAATATAGAAACCCACTTTAACCTTTACGGAATGGGGCTATATATTAATGATTATGATGGGAAACTTGTTTATTCTCATACAGGAGGAGTTGATGGGTTTTTATCGTCAGTTATGTTTATCCCAGAAGAAAAACTTGGAATTGTAGTGTTAACTAATACTGATCAAAATAACTTTTACCAAAATCTGACTGACGCAATAAGAGACGCTTTTTTGGGACTACCCTACCAGGAATATAGCAAAAGCTCACTAAAAATATTTAAACAGGAAAAGCTGGAAGAAGTCAAAAGAATTGATTCATTAAAAAAGGTAGTATCCCAAAAATTTATTCCTAGCTTACCTTTAAAAAAATATTCAGGAAATTATTTCAATGAAGTTTATGGAGATATTGAAATTAAATTAGAAAACAATAAATTAAATATATATTTCTCAAATCATCCAACGCTAATAGGGAGAATGGAACATATAAAAAATGACACTTTTTTATGTTCCTACTCAAATCCAACTTTTGGAATTGTTGAAATACCGTTTAAGATTAAAAATGATCATGTTACTTGGTTAACGCTTAGAGTATCTAATTTTGTTGAGTTGACTCCTTATGAGTTTAGTAAAATTAATTAATTTTTTTAAAGGCTTTAACCCCACGCCATCAATATTTATTCTACGTATACTACATATAGAATAAAATTAAAAACTCCCTAGCACTCACATTTCCCTTGTGAATTCTATTATTAATATAGATTTACTGATGTTTATAATGTTTTCTTATGTTTTAATAATCAGTATAAACAATCAATTTAAAACAAATTTTACTTTGTACAACATTAACCCAAACATACCTAAAATCAATACACAGCTCTCCAGTAAAACTAGAAGCACCTAAAATAAATAACAATCCTTAATCGATCATTTAATAATTCGTATGGAAATACGAGAAGATTGTGCTAGTGACTACAAATACTATTGTTATGCCAATGACAAACGATATTTTTTCATTTTATACCATCATAACACCATTAGAGTATCCTGCAGCATAAATTCTCTCCATACCTACATTATACTTAGATGAAATCTCAGTTATTATGGATTCAACAAATCCATTGTAGAGCTAAATTTTTTATATAAATTATTAGAAATAGTTATTTTGTAATATGTTATTTTATGTTATTTTTACAAATTATTAAATTGTAAATATAATTATGAAAAACTTACTGACATTAACTGTATCTATCTTATTAGTTTCGGGAGCTTTATCTTCTTGTAAAGAACATAAAAACACTAAAAAGGATACCTCTATTAGTGTAAGTGTTCTCACTCTAGAATCAGTATCCACAAATAAGGAAATAGAATATAGTGGTAATATACTGCCATATAAAACCATTAAGCAAGGTTTTATGGTTTCTGGAAAAATTCAAAGTGTATATGTTCAAAATGGAGATTATATAGAGCAAGGTAAGATAATCGCATCTCTTGATCCAACGGATTATCAGTTTGCGGTGGATGCTGCACTAGCTCAATTTGAAGATGCAGCGAAAGAATATGTAAGGCTCAAAAGTATGTATGACAAGGGTAGCTTAACTCCGTCAGATTATGATAAGGTAACAGCAGCAGCAGAGGAGGCCGAGGCAAATTATGGCTTTAAGAAGAGTCAACTTAGTGACACAAAATTATATGCAGCACATTCGGGCTATGTTGTATCTGAAGGAGTTCAGCCAGGAGAGGTAATTTCGCAAGGTATGCCATTATTTGAAATCGTATATACAGATACAGTTTATGCCGAAGCAAGTATACCTGAACAAGAAATAAATTTATTTTCCGAAAATATGATTGTTGAACTCTATGCCCCTGCATTAAATAAATACTATTTTGGGACGATTGAACAAATAGAAGCTGTTGCAGAAAAAACTTCCAGATCTTTTCCTGTAAAAGCAAAAGTTGTAAATATTGACAATCTTTTGAAACCCGGTATGATTGCATTTATGAACATTGAACTTAGAGAGTCGGAAGGTATAATATCAATTCCTGCCGAGGCTGTAGTTACCGATGCAAATGGACATAAGTATGTATTTACTGTAAAAAACGATACATTAATAAACAAACAACGAGTAAGTTGTGGAATTGCAATAGATTCCAATGTCAAAATTCTAAAAGGATTAGACTCTGGTGATATAATTGTAATAGAAGGACAGACTAAATTATACAGAGGAGCTAAAGTTAAAATCATTAATTAATATTTACTGAGACTTAAATCCTATGAATATTATCAAATCATCGCTTAAACACCATCAGATATCATTAATATCGATCCTCATTATTTTCATTGCTGGGATTTATTCATTAAACACCATGTCTCGCCGTGACTCCCCAGAAATTACAGTTAGGCAAGCATTGATAGTCTGTTATTATCCTGGAGCAAAGGCTGTGCAAGTTGAAGAGCAGGTAACTAAGCAAATTGAAGATAAACTTTTTTCATATGCAGAGGTAAAAAAAGGAAAGACCTATTCAAATTCTTATGACAATAAGGTAGTCTTAACTGTAACTCTAGAAGATTGGGTGAAAACTCCAGATCTTTTTTGGGAACGTTTAGGACAGGGCTTAAATCAGTTAGCGAATACTAAATTGCCAGACGGAGTAGTAGGACCATTTGTTAATTCTGATTTTGGTGATACAGTGGCTATGCTAATTGGGGTTGAATCAGAAAAAAGTTCCTACAGTGAAATTCAAGAATACATAGGAATTCTAGAAAATTCAATTCGCCGTATCCCTGCTACTTCAAAAATAGATAAGCTTGGATACTGGTCGGATGAGATACAGGTAACTGCTAATTCTGCTAAACTAGCACTATATAATATTCAGATAAACGACATAATCAATATACTTAAAAGCCAGAATACAATAAAATATGCTGGATATATCGAGTCAGATTATTCTAAAATAAATCTACATACAACGGGTCTTTTTAAAGAAATTGATCAGATTAAAAATCAACAAATTGGTGAAACAATAGACGGATCAATAATACGCTTAAAGGATATTGCTACAGTAGAAAGGAAACGGCAAGATCCAACTAAATATATTCGTATAAATGGCAAAGAAAGCAACACCATGCTGCTGTCTTTACAAGCGCAAAGTGGGTATAATATCGTTGATTATGGTAAGGAAGTCGATAGGGTAATTGCAGAATCTAAGAAATTACTTCCTTCTGATTTAAATATTACCATAATTAATAACCAGCCTGAAACTGTAAAAGAAGCAGTCAGTGATTTTTTAAGAGAATTTATAATAGCTGTAGTTGCGGTAATCTTAGTGATAATGATATTATTACCATTTAGAGTAGCTATGATTGCATCTTTTGCAATACCCATTTCAGTTGGTATGACGTTTTCATTTTTAAATCTTTTTGGATTTGAATTACAGCAGGTATCATTAGCGGCATTGATTGTTGTTTTAGGAATGGTAGTTGATGATGCTGTAGTAGTAATAGACAATTACATATCAAAACTAGATGCAGGAATGAAAAGGTTTGATGCTGCATGGAAAGCTGCTTCTGAATTTTCCATGCCTATGATTTCTTCTGCCCTAACAATTATAGCAGCATTTTTACCTTTAATTTTTCTTTTAACTGGAGATACAGGAGAATTTATATATTCACTTCCAATTACCATTGCAATAGCAACCGCATGTTCTTTAATTGTAGCATTTTTCCTTACGCCATTTCTAGCTTTTCTTTTTATTAAAAAGGGACTTAAAAAAAATGAAAAGGAAGAAGAAAACAAAAAAAAGAAGTTCTCCTTGCTTAATTTTATACAAAAGTACTTTGATAGGTTGATAAACTTCTCAATGAAGTATAAAAAAATAACTCTTTTCATTGGTCTTGCAGTAATACTTCTAGGGGTGTTTTTTATGAAGTTTCCTAAGCAAAGTTTCTTTCCAAATGCACAGAGAAGTCAGTTTGTTATTCAGGTTATTGAACCCATGGATACAAAACTTGAGATTACAAATAGAGATATTAAAAGGATTGAAGAAATTCTAAAGAAAGATTCGTCAATAACATCATTTTCAACCTTTGTAGGTACATCCGCACCAAGAGTTTATTACAGTTTTTCTCCTGTTTTCCCGCAAGAAAGTTATGGAATGCTACTTGTAAATACTGAAAACACAGAACAAACAGTCTCATTATCGGCTAAATATCGTGATGATCTACAAAACCTTCTTCCCAATGCTCAGGTAGATGTGATGGAGTTTTCTCAGGGAGTTCCTGTTATATCTGCCATTGAAGTTAGAATTTCTGGTGATAATCACAATGAGCTCAAAAGAATTGGAGAAAGCGTAAAAAAAGTGATGAGAAATACTGAGGGAACTAGACTTATTGTAGAAGATTTCAAGAATAACTTTTTTATTGATGTTAATGTTAATGAAATAATTGCGAATCAAACAGGTTACACTACAGAAATAATTGCAGATCTACTAGCATCAGGCTTCTATGGTGCACCTCTGTCAACTTTTTGGGAGGGAGACGATCCCATACCAATAACATTTATGTTTGATAAAAAGTCCAGAGAAAACTATAATGATATTATGAATACATACCTGGGTTCGCCAATAACAGGTCAATATAATACATTAAGAACAATGGCAGAAATAGCACCAGAATGGCAATTTGGCATGTTGACAAGGAGAAATGGAATCCCTACTTTAACAGTAGGAACTAAATTTAAAAATGGATATTTATCTTCAGATATTCAGGCTGCAATAGAACCTGCTATAGATACTATTCATTTAAAACCGGGTTACCAAATCGAATATGGTGGTGTCGTTGAAAGTAAAAACAAGACCTTTGGAGAAATGGTAATGGCATTGATGATAAGCATAGTAATTATTTTTATTATATTACTATTTGTTTTTAAAGAGATCAAGCGACCATTAATAATAATGATTTCAATACCTTTAACATTATTTGGCTCAATGCTCGGTCTTATAATCACAGGCAATGTATTTAGTTTTACTGCTTTTGTAGGTCTGATTGCATTGTGTGGAATTGTTATACGAAATGGAGTTATAATGGTAGAGTATAGTGATGAACTGTTTGAAACAGAAGGTTTATCTAGAAATGATGCTGCGACTGAATCTGCCAAAAGAAGATTGAGACCAATATTTTTAACTACTATGGCTGCAGCCATAGGTGTAGTTCCAATGATAGTAATGAAAGATCCAATGTGGGCTCCACTAGCTAGTGTGTTTTCATTTGGAATAGTATTCTCAATGGTCATTAATTTTATGGTTTTACCAGTATTTTATGCATGGTTTATAAAATCATCAAAAAGTATTGAAAATAAATAAGGCACTCTTTATGAATACAATTTTGAAAACATCTTTACTAATTATTTTTTTTAGTTTTTCTGTGAATATAACTTCGCAGGTTACGGGCACATTAACCCTTGATGAGGCTGTGGAAATGGCTCTCAACGAAAATAAACTAATCAAGATATCTCAACAACGTATACTAGGTAGCGAGGGAAAGCTCAGCGAAATGAAAAGCAATTATTTCCCTAGAATTGTTTTAGAAAGTGTTGCTGCTTACAATAGCGATCCAAACCTATACATTAATAAGGGTGAGTTAAATGGATTATATGATCACCTTGTGGAGGACGAGATTATTGATGATTGGTTAACGGATAACTTTCCTCTACCTTCAAAAAAGATCACTATTCTGGGGGGTAATAATTTTGTAGTAAAATCAAATGCTGCTATTTATCAACCTTTAACTCAGCTTATATCAATTAATACGGGTAGGAAAGTTGCAGAGTTAGATGTTGAAATAAGTAAATTACAATATGATGGTGTAAAATCAAAAATAAGACTTGGGGTAAAAGAATTGTTTTATGGAATCCTGATTCAGGATGCAAAAGTTAATGAAGCCCTACAAGAAGTTGAATATAAAAAATCCGAATATCAAGATGCTACCAATACCTATGAAGCAGGTGAGTTATTATATCTGTATGTTACGTCTGCCAAAGCAGAGGTTTTTGAAGCAGCGCAGGATCTATTATATGAAGAGAACCTAAAGGAGCAATATATCTTCTCCTTTAACCAGTTAATAGGCGCTCAATATTCTTATCAACCAGATTTGGAATTACCCATACTAGACTTTGAACCTGTTGGAGGAATACAAGAATATTATATACAAGGCTCTGAAAAAAATTATGGACTAAAAATTGCGCTTGCAGACCTTGATAAATCGGAGTTGGGAATCACAGCTGCCAAGAAAGCATACATTCCAGAGTTATCCTTTTTTGCCCAGTATTATTATAATTATGGGATACCCCTGTATGCGAACCAATATTTACTTGCGGGACTAAATTTCCAATGGACTTTGATTGATTTTGGTGAGCGCGCTTCTGTTGTAAAACAAAGAAATGCTATCTACAATGAAGCATTGGATAACCTAGAATACAAAATACTTACGCTACAAGGTGAAATACAACAGGCCTATAGAAATATTAGTTATGCCGAATCTTTAATATTAACAGCACTAAAGGCTTACGAGGCACGAGAGGAAGAGCTTATTCTTACCATAAATGCTGTTGAAGTTGGAGAAGCATTATCATCAATGATGTTTAAAGCAAAGGCAGATATGTCTGGCGCAAAAGCGGATAAACTAGCTGCAGAATTAAACTATCAGATAGCAGTGGCTAAATTAAATAGTTTGGTGGGTGAATAATAGTATTATCTAGTCAATTTTGCTCATATAAACCCTAAGTAATGCTTCATTAACATTATAAACTGGGAGATCACAAACTTTATCTTTACATACATAGCAGGTGGTTTTTTTATACAATATTATTTATAAATTAAAATGTTTTCAGTAGATAATTACACAAAACTGAAGCAGTAAGTCAATAAACATAGTCACTCTGCTGTAACTATTACCACAAATTTAATAACCATTTAAAAAACAATATTTGTGATTTCGTTGGGATTGTTTTATGAATTCATTAGGAGTACAATCACTTTATGGAATGTATCTTGTTGCTTGTAAGGTTCATCGGTCAGCTGAATCTTATGTTGTTTGATTATTTGAATTGTTGTTATGAAAAAGAGTGTAGCTTTAGTTAGTTATGCTCTTTTCTTTATATATAGTGCCTTCGGCGTAGTGGTTATATAATGTGAGAACCTTATTTATATACTTTTATACTTGCTTTTTTCTTCTTAAACATTACTACCATTGAATACTTACATACTTCCAAGCTTTTCTAACAAAACTTCATTCTATATTATATATATTTACATTATAATACACACACAAGACCACTAAGGGAAGCCCAATTGTCATTTATCAGTATTATTGGTGTATTTATATTTTAGAAAATCTTTCAAATAGTAATTATAATATATCCTACAAAGTATTTTATATTTTGATATCATAATCTAACGCAGATTAGCATTAATAATAAGAAACTCTAAATGAATTATCTTGCTCATATTTACCTTTCCAACGAGAATGAAGGGATTACTATTGGTAACTTTATTGCAGATGGGATCAAAGGTAAAAAATACACTACATTCCCAAAAGAAATTCAAAAGGGAATCCTTTTACATAGAGGAATTGATAGTTTTACAGACTTCCACCCTACTGTTAGATTAAGCACTAAAAGACTGCACAAAAACTATGGCCATTATAGCGGAGTAATTGTTGATATTTTATACGATCACTTTCTAGCAAAAAACTGGAATAATTATCACGAGCAACCTTTAGAAGAATACATTGAAAAATTTTATGAATTATTGCGCAATAGCTTTAATATCTTAACTCCAAGAATTAAAAGAATGATGCCATATATGATTTCAGATAATTGGCTTCTTAGTTATGCGACAGTTGAAGGAATTAGTAAGATATTAGTAAAAATGAATAGACGCACCAACAATACCTCTAAAATGAATTTTGCAGTTATAGAATTAGAAGAATATTATAAAGAATTTGAAAATGAATTCACCTCTTTTTTTGAAGAATTAATAATTTTTTCTAATAATAAAATAATAGAATTAGAAAATTTATGAAAAAAATAATTATCTTATTACTTGCCATACTTATCTTTTCTTGCCAACAAGAAAATAAAAAAGTAGCAGTTGAACAAAACTTAACTTTAGCAAACGTTAAAAAAGAAATTGTAAAGGAAACTATTATTGTAGATAGTGCTATGGTTGTTTCTGCCAAGGAAGAAGCTTCAAAAATTGGAATTCAAATACTTAAAAAAGGTGGAAATGCCTTTGATGCGATGGTTGCAACCGAGCTTGCATTAGCAGTATCCTTTCCAGTTGCTGGAAATATTGCTGGTGGCGGATTTATGGTATACCGAACACACTATGGAGAAATTGGAGCACTTGATTATAGAGAAAAAGCTCCCATTCATGCTTCTAGAAATATGTATTTAGATGAATATGGAGTTTTTATATCTAAAAAAAGTAAAATTGGTGCCTTAGCAGTAGGGGTTCCAGGTACCATTGCTGGTATTTTTGCTGTTCATGAAAAACTAGGTTCCTTACCTATTGAAGAAATTATAGCACCTGTTATAGCATTAGCTACTAATGGCTATGTCCTTACTGAAAAACAAGCAAAGAGAATTACTGATTTTAAAGCGTCTTTTCTTAAAACAAATAATAGTGAATCATTATACACCAAAGAATACAAAACTGGAGACACTATAAAAAATATAGCTTTAGCAAATACCTTAAAAAGAATTTCAGAAAATGGCAGGGCTGAATTCTATCAAGGAGAAACTGGAAAAGCTATCGTGAATTTTTTACAATCTAAAAATGGAATTATAAGCATGGAGGATTTAAATGCATATGAGGCAGAATGGAGAGCGCCTATTGTTTTTAACTATAAAGATTTAAAAATTATTTCCATGTCTCCACCATCAAGCGGTGGTATTTGTTTGGCTCAAATATTAAAGTTTATTGAACCTTACCCAATAAAGTCTTATGGACATAATAGCACCAAAACAATTCAAGTTTTAACAGAAGCTGAACGCAGAGCTTATGCCGACAGAAGTTTTTATTTAGGAGATCCTGATTTTATTGATATACCTATGGATGAATTGATAAGTGATGAATACTTACAGAGTCGTATGGATAATTTTTCTTTTGATAAAGCTACTTCTTCAGACAGTTTAAGTTATGGCATTATTCCTGGATATGAAAGTGATGAAACAACACATTATTCAATTGTAGATAAATTTGGAAATGCAATTGCTGTAACCACGACATTAAATGGTGCCTATGGTTCTAAGCTTTATTCCAATAAATTAGGGTTTTTCTTTAATAATGAAATGGATGATTTTAGTGCAAAACCAGGGGAACCCAATATGTATGGATTAATTGGAGGAGAAGCGAATGCTATCGCTCCTCAAAAAAGAATGCTGAGTTCTATGACTCCAACCCTTGTAGAGAAAGATGGAGCGCTGTGGATGACATTAGGTACTCCTGGCGGAGCAACCATTATAACTTCAGTACTACAAACTATTTTAAATGTCTATGAATTTGATATGGATATGCAACAAGCGGTAGATGCTCCAAGATTTCATCATCAATGGTTTCCAGATATTGTTAGGTTTGAAGCCAATTCTTTTCCTAAAGATTCTTTAAATTATTTAATAGAAAAAGGATATCAAGTGATAGCAAACAACTCTACTATTCTTGGAAAAGTTGATGGCATTAGAATATTAGCCAATAGAAAACTAGAAGGTGGTGCTGATCGCAGAGGTGACGATACCGCTGTGGGCTACTAAATATGAGGTGTTCTAATTATTCTTAGAGAGGAGGATATGCCTAGGTTAATAATCTTTTTTAATAAAGAAAAGTAAAAATACTAGTTCCCTAAAAGTTTAACTAAAGCATAAGCCGCTATTAAAAGAAGCCCAATTGTCATTAGTATATTGCCTTGAATAGGGCCTAAACCAGTGTGAGTGACTTTCATTAGATAGCCTATTGAGCCTATAAATATACCAGCATATTTGATTTTAGAAATCATATAAAAAAATTTAATTTAATTAGAGGAACTAAGTTAACCTCTACTGGACTGAATAAGGACTAAACGCGTTTTCTAAAACTCTTATAAACTCTTATAGATACCAATAATAAGATACCAACTAAGAGAATACCGCAAACTCCCCAAATCCACCCAATAGTGGTTTTAAGTGTTACAATAAATACAATTGCAAATAAAAAGAGCGTAGCGACCTCATTCCAAATTCTTAGTTTAAATGAATTGTACTTTACAATTCCATTTTGTTGCTGGACATATATTTTTTGACATCCAGCATGATAAAAATACAAAGCAAAAACAAAGCATAACTTTACCTGCATCCACCCCATGGTCAAGTAAGAAGGGTCTTCATATAACATCCAAAGGGCAAAAAAACTGGCTAAAATTAAAGATGGCCATGTAATAATGTACCAAAGCCGTTGACTCATCAATTGATATTGAGCTTGTAAAATTGACTTTGCAGGCTCTTCTTTATCTTCTGCTTCAGAGTAATAGATAAATAATCTAACAATATAAAATAGACCAGCGAACCAGGTAACAACAAAAATAATGTGTAAAGCTTTTATGTATGAGATATCCATGATATTCAGTTATAAGTTATGCGTTATCAATCAATAAAGTTAATTTTTTTTCCAGTTATTAATCCAGTTTACCATTACCTCAACCCAATCATCATTATCGTTCATGCAAGGAATGTGTTTGTAATCTGTACCTCCAGCCTCTAGAAAGTCTTCTTTTCCCTCCATAGCTATTTCTTCTAAAGTCTCTAAACAATCGGAAACAAATGCTGGGGCAATAACTGCAAGTTTTTTCTTTCCTTCTTTTGGAAATTTCTCCAATTCAAAATCGGTATAAGGTTTTAACCAAGGATCTTTTAATAACCTAGATTGAAATGAATTGCTATAGGTTCCTTCTTTTAACCCTAGATTATTTACAATAAGTTTTGTAGTCACAAAACATTGATGACGATAACAAAGATGATGTGCTACAGAGTTTCTTTCACAACAACTCCCATCTATTTTACAATGATTTTTTGTAGGATCTGATTTTTTAATATGGCTTTCAGGAATTCCATGATAAGAAAACAAAACATGATCATAATCAAATCCTTCTAAATGATTTGAAATATTATTACTCATCACATTTATATAATCTGGATCTTTATAAAAAGGAGGCAATACATCCATCTTAAGTTGCGGATACTTTTCAGCAATAATCTGTTCTGCTTTTACAGTTACTGTTTCATAAGAAGACATTGCATAATGAGGATATAAAGGAACCAACAAGATCTCATCAACACCTTGGTCTGTTAAGTTTTTAAATCCTTTTTCCATACTCATAGATCCGTACCTCATCGCTAAAACAACAGGAATTTCTAATTTACCTGTAACTTTTTTAGAAAAACGTTCCGAAATTACTACCAAAGGAGACCCTTCATTCCACCAGATTTTTTTATAAGCAGCAGCAGATTTTTTTGGCCGTACATTTAAAATAATACCTTTAATCAATAAATAGCGTTTCCAATAAGGAATATCAATCACTCGTTCATCCATTAAAAATTCTCCGAGGTATCTTTTTACATCCTTTGTAGAATTGCTATCTGGTGATCCTAAATTTACTAGTAATACTCCTTTCATATTATAATATCGCAAATTGTTTTGGGGTAATCCCGTATTTTCTTTTAAAAGCTGCTATAAAATGGCTAGAGGTACTATAACCTAATTTAGAAGCTATTTCATTTACATTTAACTGTTGTTCTTGTAATAATTTTTTAGCGAGTTCCATTTTATAATTTAACAAAAATGTAAAAACTGATAAACCGTAAAACTCTTTAAACCCACTCTTTAGTTTTTTAATATTCAATCCTACCATTTTTGCTAATTCATGCAAGCCTGGTGGCTTATTCATTTGTTCAATGACTATTTCTTTAGCGTGCTTAATTTTACCCACCGTATCTTCATTAGGAATATATGGGCAAAGCGCATTATTAGATGCTGTTGAGGTATTAAAATAATGACTAAGCAATTCATATACCTTACCTT
>Ga0307995_1001627_pt1 | contig 13807 bp, 12 predicted proteins | sample EllFjometagen262_FD_203132 | JGI IMG/M metagenome (GOLD analysis project Ga0307995, IMG submission 203132) | Marine microbial communities from Ellis Fjord, Antarctic Ocean - #262 | ecosystem: Environmental > Aquatic > Marine > Unclassified | place: Southern Ocean | collected 2014-11-02
CCCTGTTATTGCTAGTAATCACCCGGTTTGTAAAAGTAATGACCCCAGAGATAAAAGGTTAAGAGTTTCCATTTTAGTTTCTTGGAAGGAATATAATTTTGTAATTGATTGCGGACCCGATTTTCGGCAGCAAATATTGAGAGAAAATTGCACTAAAATTGATGGGGTATTATTAACCCACGAGCATAGTGATCATACTGCTGGTTTAGATGATATTCGTCCTTTTTATTTTGAACAAGGAAATCTATCATTTTTTGCCCATAAAAGAGTTTTTGAAAATTTACATCAACGATTTGCATATATATTTGAGACTGTAAATAAATATCCAGGTGCCCCAACTATCGATGAGATTGAAATTAATAAAAACACACCTTTTCTGCTAGGAGATAAGAATATAATCCCAATTGAAGCGTTTCATGGTAAGTTAGCTGTATTGGGCTTTAAAATTGATGGTGTTGCTTATTTAACAGATGTTAAAACAATTGATAAGATTGAATTAGAAAAACTGAAGGGAATTGAAGTCTTAATTATTAATACATTGCGACATGAAAAACACCATTCTCATTTAAATTTAGCGGAAGCTCTTGAATTAATTAAAGAAATAAAACCTAAAAAAACCTATTTAACACATATAAGTCATACGCTTGGATTTCATAAAGAAGTAGAAAAAACACTACCTAAAAATGTATATCTAGCTTATGACACTTTAAAATTAAAATTATGAAACGTTCGATATTTATGTATTTATTCTTTTTTGTATTGCTGTTTGTAATATTTCAGTATATGAATGAGAAAAAAATATTTGAAAAACAGGAAAATAAAATTGAATCTCAGAGAAATAAAATCACCACTCTTAAAAATAAGGTAATATTAATTACCGATTCCCTAGAGACTTTATCAAATGTGATATCTGATGTCAACTATTTTACCCTTCAAGGCAATGGAAATGCAATTTCATATATAGAAAGCTTGGGTTTTGAAGCCCTAGAAATAGAAGGTTTTGTGTCTGATTATATTTATGATCAGAACCTTAAAAAAGGAAACAATCAATTAGTGCCTTATGAAGGAATTAATGGTGATATGAAAATTAATAAATTAAAATTTTTAAATCACAAATGGATCCTTGTAGATTATACGGATGGTCGCTATTGGGGAGAAATGGTATTGGAATATTATGTTACAAAAGATCGTAAAATTGAATTAAAACAAATTTCATCTTTAATGTATCCTGCTTTATAGGCTTTATATTGGATTAATGACGCTCTAGCCAAGTGTTCAAGTCATGAAAATTTTGAGGAGAAACTCCATGTCCAATAGGAAATTCAGAATAATCACATTTTACACCTATTTTTTTTAAGAAAGGTTCTGTTTTTCTGGCCCAATCAACTGGAATTACTTGATCTACATTTCCGTGAGAAGAATACACAGAAAGTTTTTTAAAATTACTTGCTTGATAACCTTTCTTAACTATTGCTTCATTAATATAACCACTTAATCCAATTACATTTTTTATTTTTTCTGGATAACTTAAAGCGACTGCGAAACTTAAAATAGTTCCTTGGCTAAACCCTAGTAAAGTAATATTATTGGAGTCTATATGATATTTTTCAATTATTTCATCAATACAAGTAATCACTTTTTCTCTAGATTCAATTGCTTGAGTATCATCACTCCATTTGCCATCTACATTATCAAAATGAATAGCATACCATGCATTGCCATAAGGTTGCATAGGATAGGGAGCCTTTAATGAGATAATAGTATATGTTGAAGGTAGTTCTGAAGCAAATGAGAATAAATCATTTTCATCACTTCCATAACCGTGGAGCATTATAATTACGGGAGATTTTTCAGCAATTGATACATCTGAAGCTCTATAATTATGGGTTAAAGAGAGTTCTTGTTTTTTCATTTATTAATCTAAAAATTTAAACCATTTTTGAAATAAATCAGTTAATATTGGAATTCCTTTTTGTTGACCAGTTATCGCCATCACTAAAGAATAAACCCATAGAAAAAAGCTAGTTGTCCAAGCAATTTGTCCAATAAATTCAAGAAATTCATTTCCTTCAAAAAAGGTAGTAGTTATAAAAAGAATGATTACTAAACCAAACATATTCTTAATATGATAGGTAACATACTTATCTTTTTCTTCTTTATTTAAAATATAAGCGATGATTAAACCTATAAATGATAAATAAGCTAATATGGCTTTAAAATTTCCTGAACTTTTCATTTATTTAAAATTATTTTTTTGTTTGCAAAAATTCCGTAAACGTTCCCTTTTAATTTACAAGCTATTAATGCTGAGTTTTTTGAAGAAGATAAGATATGCTTTTCACTAAAAACCCATTTTCCATTTGGATTAAACAAGGTAATATCAGCATTATTATTCTCTTCTATACCAATCGTTTCAATCGAAAATTCTTCTTTTAAACCTGTTAGCATTTTAATAGACATCTCTGTAGAAAAAAGGCTATTTAATGCTCCAAAACAGCTTTCAAGGCCTATACTTCCATAAAGAGCGTGGTCAAACTCTATTTTCTTATGCTCGATGTCAATAGGGTTGTGGTCACTTGTAATGGCATCAATGACACCCTCTTTTATTCCTTTTAATAATGCTTTTATATCTGTGCTTGTTCTTAATGGAGGAAGTAATTTATAATTAGTATCGAAAGATTCTAGAACATCATCTGTTAATAAAAGATTAGTGATCGCAACACTACACGTTACATTTAATCCTTTAGCCTTAGCTACTTTAATTAAACTGACCGATTTTTTAGTAGATATGGTAGGTATATGAAGTTTTCCTCCAGTATATTCTAAAATGTACAAGTCACGAATTATTTGCAATTCTTCGGCCAAACTAGGTATTCCTTTAAGACCCAATTTAGTGCTATTCACTTCTTCATTAACCATTCCTTTTTGAGCTATAGATTTTTCAAAAGGGAAGGATTGTACCAATCCATCAAAAGTTTGAGAATACTGTAAGGCTATTTTAAGTAAGTTAGGATTTTTAATGGGTAATTTATAATCATAGAAAGAAACAGCTCCTTCGTTTTTCATATCGAAGAGCTCTGCAAGATGCTCCCCTTTTGCACCAGATGTTAAAGCTCCAATTGGATAAAGGTTAACAGCGTGGTTGACCGCTTCAGATTTTAAATATTTTATCGTTGACTTATTATCGGTTACGGGATTTGTATTGGTATTTACTGCCACGTGAGTAAAACCACTATGTGCAGCAGTTTTTAGACCGTTTTTAATGGTTTCTCTTTCTTCAAAACCCGGTTCCCCAAATGAGACGCTACTATCAAACCAACCTTGTGAAACATGCAAATTTGGAAGTTTTATTTCTTTTGCATTGGTTGAATTGACAATAGATGATGCTATTTTTTTAATAACACCATTTTCAATGAGAATGTCTCTTTTTTTAAGATGATGTTTACTTGTAACATCAATAACGGTAGCTTCTTTTAATAAAATATTCATTTGTAAAATTTTAAAATAATCATTTCTAAAATAAGAAATAGCAATGCAAAAATAGCAAACCATTTCCAATAACTATGTATAGAATTATCTTGATCTATCGAGCTAAATAATTCATCAATACTAGTATGAACCGTTGTATTATTCCAATTTTCAGGATTGGAGTACCTTAATAAACTTTCGGATCTATTATAATTATAACTTACTTTTTCAATTGGTTTTTTATCTTTCTCTATCACATAAGTGCCAGCATCTGATGGGCTCTCAAAAGTAGTAATATTAACTTGATTGGCTTTTGTTTGTTGCAATGGTATATAACTAAAACTACTATCGGTAATTTTCAAAATTTCATCTTGTATTAATGATACCGAAATCGAATATTGATTTTGTGTTCCTATTTCATAATATAATTTAGGCAATGCTAAACTTTGTTTTGCTATATTATATAAGGTAGGGACTATTAATGGTGAGCTTTGAAAGTTTGAATTAGTAGTATTGATAGCAGCAGTAAATGTGAAATTATTTTTATTTTGAATTATAAAGGCTTGAGCATCCTCAAATTTTAATACTGCTGGTTGCTTGGTACTAATCGCATAATAAGAATTAACTTTTGGGTATTGAAAGTTAAGGACTCTTTTTTCAAATACATCCCTAAACAATGGATGTTCAAATACAATTTGTGTGATCTTTTTCTCTTGATTATTTAATTTAGAAAAAGCACCTAATTGCAGTTTTGATAGTAAATAATTGTACTGTTCAATAGTTCCATTAATGGAAGGAATAATTAAAACCGTCCCTCCATTATCTGAAAAAGATTTTATAGCGATAGCTAAGGATTTCGGGATGTTATCGAGTTCATTTAAAATAATGAAATTTTGTTTTGAAAAATCGCTATAATTTAAACTTTCTGAATTTTGCTGTATAAAATCAAACTCAATAGTATTGTAAATGCGTTTTAAAAAGTTGGAGCTTCCATTATTTATGGACAGCACCTTTATCTTTTTAGCTGCATTTATACTGAAAAACAATGTATTGTCAAATAAAAGGTTCGGGTCGTTTATTTCTATTCTTCCTTTAAATTCTTCCTTGTTTTTTAGGTCGAAAACAATAGATTTTGAATGAATTCCATCTGATTTATTTGTAAAATCAATCGCTGTTTTTGCAATTAATTTATTCTTATTATAAAGTGATACAGGAACAGTTTCAGGGACATTTCCTTGTGCAGTTAGTTGTGCTGTTAACTTAATAGAAGAACTGTTTTTTGTTGAAATGTAAGCGGTATCTATGCTTATGTTTGAAGTCCCTGTATGCTTTAATTGTACTGCATCAATAATAAGATTCTTTGGGATTTCTGGAAAAGCTTCTTTTGTCTGAAAGTCTGAAATGAAAATTAATCTCTTTTCTGTAGATGGATTGTTTTTTGAAAACAATTGATTAGATTTTAATAATACTTCCCTTGGTGTAAGTTGTTTTTGTGAATAATTTACTGATAAGATGTTGTTTTTGAAATTTTGATGGCTTGTATTTTTTTTAGAAAAATCATTGGTCATCCAACTAAGATTTTTAGATGCAATACCTTGTGAATATAACTGTTGCAATCCTCTTTGTAGTAAAGCACCCTCCGACCCCTTTAATTGCATACTAAAGGAATTATCAATATATATAACCGTTTCTTTATTTTGTATTAATGAAGATGTGGAAGCAGAAAAGGGTTGTGCGAAAGCAATAATTATACATGCAAAAATAAGCATTCTGATTAACAAGGTAATCCACTTTTTTAATTGTGAACTTTTACGAGTTTTAATAGTCACTTTTTGTAAAAAAGCGACATTTGTAAAAGGGACTTTTTGGAATTTTCGTAATTGAAAAAGATGAATAAAAATAGGAATGAGTAGGAGAAATAGCGCGTAAAGAAGTTCAGGGTGTTTAAACTGCATTCCAATATTTATTTGGCAAATATAAACAATGCGATATAATAAAAGAGATATCTTAACAAGAAAGGTTCTTTTTATTAAAAAAAATGTAAAATTTATATGAAAAGGTGATAAAATTTAAGATAGCTATTCTACGAACTATAACTATTTCTTAAAAAGATTCAAAAGCTCCTAAACCAAATAAGGCAAAGTCATACTTTACAGGATCATTAGGATCCATTTCCCTTAAAGATTGATCTAATTCTAATAATGCTTTTGCATCATTCTGCTTTCTGGTGATTAATCCTAGTTTTCTGGATACATTACCGGTATGAACATCTAAGGGGCAGGATAAGAGGGAAGGAGAGACGGATTTCCAAAGCCCAAAGTCAACTCCTTTTTGATCGGTTCTGACCATCCATCTTAAAAACATATTAATTCGTTTTGCAGCAGAATTTTTTAAAGGGTCACTCACATGTTTTTCAGTTCGTTGTAAATGAGGCAAACTGAAAAAAGTAATTTTAAACTTATGTATCGCATATTGTAACGAATCATCTTTAATGTTTCCTGTAAACAAAGACTCCATTCCATGATGGTTTAAATAGATGTTTTGCAATGCTATGATAAAATAATTCAGGTCGTTTTCATTAAAAGTTCTATGTACAAATCCGGAAAGGTATTTGGTATCTTTTTCTGTGAAATTTGTAATAAAATCGAACGGGGAGTTCCCCATAATTTTCAATAAACGATTTCCGTTTGTAATGATACTTTTCCGATTTCCCCATGCTATGGTAGCTACTAAAAAACTAATAATTTCAATATCTTCTTTGCTAGATCCTAAATCTCTTAATTGATGAGGGATTTGAATGGGGTCACTTTCAATAAACGTTGTAGTATTGTATAATTCTACTTTGGTATCTAAAAACTCTTTAAGATCTGTTTGATTCATTTTTAAGAAACAATCTTTCCGTCTTTCATCACTAATTTTCGATCGGCCATAGTTGCCAATTCATTGTTATGAGTTACAATAACAAATGTTTGCCCAAATTCATCTCTAAGCCTAAAAAACAAATCATGAAGACTTTCTGCACTTTCAATATCTAAGTTACCACTGGGTTCATCAGCCAATATAATTGCAGGATTATTAATTAATGCTCGTGCAACCGCAACACGTTGTTGTTCTCCTCCAGATAACTCATTCGGTTTATGATTTTCTCTATGGCTAAGATTTAAAAACGCTAATAATTCTTTTGCTCTTTTTTCAGCTTTACCGCTCGGTGTTTTCTTAATAAAAGCAGGAATACAAATGTTCTCTAAAGCTGTAAATTCTGGTAATAGTTGATGAAACTGAAAAATAAACCCTAAATTTTCATTTCTGAATTTTGCTAATTGTTTTCTGTTTAAAGAAGCGATGTCATTTCCATTAATGATTAAGGAGCTTTCTTGATCTGTTTTGGAAAAGGCATCTAAAGTACCTAATATTTGAAGTAATGTTGTTTTACCAGTACCTGAAGCTCCGACAATAGAAATAATTTCACTTTTATCAATTTTTAAATCAATACCTTTTAATACGTGTAGATTTTTATAATATTTATGAATATTTTTAACTTCAATCATACCTTTATTTATAAGGTAAAAATACTATTTTAAGTGCGAATAGGCACTATAATTAATTATGAATTCTTTTTAAAAATACCTTTGATATTATTATAATCTAGAAAGTAAGTTATCCTAAATGAAATTGTATGTTGAGCTGCTTGCTTAAGACTACTAGTTATATTAACAAAAAGTTAAAACTAATGTAGCTTTAAACTATAACTATAACTATAAATTGTAGTTTTGTGCTTAAATATATTAATGATGGAAAAAGCGATTTTTGCTGGTGGTTGTTTTTGGTGTACAGAAGCAATATTTCAAAGAATAAAAGGAGTCGAAAGTGTTCAGCCAGGCTTTACAGGTGGGAGTATTAAAAATCCTGGATATAGAGAGGTGTGTACTGGCAGCACTGGTCATGCGGAAGCTATCCAGATTACATATGATCCCAAATTAGTTTCTTTTGAAACATTAATGGAACTGTTTTTTGCAACACATAACCCTACTACATTAAACCAGCAAGGAGCAGATGTGGGAACCCACTATAGAAGTGGTGTTTTTTACACTTCTGAAAATCAAAAAATCCAAGTAGAAGATTTTATATTAAAATTAAATAAGAGTAATTTTTACGATGCTCCTATAGTAACCGAAATTACACTTTTTGAAGTATTTTATAATGCTGAAGAAAATCATCAGAATTATTATAATCAGAATGCTGAACAAAAATATTGTGATTATACAATCACTCCAAAAATTGAAAAGATTAAAGCTATTTTTTCAGATAAATTAAAATAATAATACAGGTCTTGATATCTATTTTTTGAAACATACTATCAAGAACACAATTTTAATAAATTGGAATGCAGCCTATTTTTTAAAATGGACTAATCATAAATTTCGGAATGTTTTTTGTATTCAATAGTATATGGAAATGAATAAAAATAAATTATTAAGAAAAGGAATTATATTGGACCTTATAAGTATGTCTACTGCTTTTATACCTATTGCGGGCACTCTTATAGATTTTATATGGGCGCCTTATGCAGCAAAACAGATGAATGATATGTATGAGGGTAAAAAGGGTAAAATTGCTGCTATTATTGTTTTTATAGAAGAAATAATACCCGGTTTAGATGTGATACCAACATTTACTTTAATGTGGTTATATACATTTGTTTGGACAAAAGACCCGCAAATGCAAGCTATTATAATTGAAGTTGAAGACTAAAATTTATAGACCTTCCTATGTTTTCAATGCCATCTGCTTTCAATCTTGAAAGGTGCGAAATATAGGCTTGATCTGTTATATTGGCTGCCCGTATTCCTAATTTTGTATCTAATTTTAATATTTTAACCTGTGCGCCAATCGCCATATTTAAAAGATTATAAGCACCGGTAGGAGTTTCAAAAGCACTAACATTATTTTGCTTAAACGTGTTTTTAAACCTTGTTAAAAAGAATATTTTTTTGAATACCCCCAATTTTTCAAATTCGATTTTTAACGTATTTGAAAGAGAATTTGCAGGTTGTAGCGGTAAAAAATCTCCATTTAATTGTTTGCCAGTCACTGTTTCAAAACTACTGCTTAAATGGAGCCAATCTAAGGGATGTGGATGAAAGTGCAATCCAAACTCACCTCCATATAATTGAGCGTCCTCTTGAGTGTAAATGTACACACTATAATCTTCCATAATTCGATCTGTTGGTTCAATGTATATATATTGATTGATGTGATTATAAAATACATTAGCAAAAACTTCAAAATGTTCATTTTTAAATTCTAGAGCGGTATCTATTTGAAAATTTTGTTCGTTGTTTAGGCTTGCATTACCAATTTCATACCTATTGGTTCCTTCGTGAACACCATTAGATGCGAGTTCTGCTAGATTGGGAGCTCTAAATCCTGAGGCCAAATTAATTCGAGCATAAAAGCTTTCTAACAAATCAATTTTTAATCCCAATGCTGCATTAAAACTATTAAAGTTTTTATCGATGCTTGCTATATAATCCTGTGTTCCATAAATACCAAATTCTTCAGTTTTTAATGATCTTGTGTCGTACCTAATTCCACCCTGAAATGAGATCTTATCTAGGTGGTAATGAGTTGTTCCCATGATTCCAAAATCATTTGTAATAGCATCTGGAATCAATATTTCTTCACTAAAATTTTTGTTGGTTTGGTACATTCCTTGAACAGCTACTACCGTTTCAAAATTTTTAATGTCGGGTACATTGAATCTTATATTATAGCCATATGTATTTAAACGTAAATGCAATTCAGGAATTTTGAAATCATCTTCAAACTCATTGCGATCATTAAAAAGATAGCTTAACACAATATTTAAACTAGCGTTGTTTAAAAACACTTTATTATCTAATGATAAAATATGATTATCAATTTTTTGATAAGGCAATTCCATCTCTTTAGAGGTTGTTTGTTCGCCTATTTCTTCTGGAATTCCAATTTTTGATTGATTATAATTATACCGCAAGGAAGATTTTATGGTTTTATTTTGATATCCAAACGCTGCCTTTATATCGTTTTCATTAAACCTACTATGAGTTACTCGTTCGTTATTGCCTGTTTTATAGTCGCTATGTGTTGCATGTGTTCCTCTAAATAAAAATTTAAATTTAGACTGTGAGCTTTTAAGCCCTAAAGTAGTAGAGGATCCAAGAGTGTTGGTATTGTAAACACTTTTTATAGAAGCTTTTGTCTGATGCTCTGGAGCGAATCTTTCAGGATTAATATATAAGACTCCACCCAGCGCATCACTACCATATAATAATGAAGCAGGACCTTTAATAACTTCGATACTCGCTACGCCTTCGGCATTAATACCCAGACCGTGCTCTCCTCCAAACTGTTGATTTTCTAATCGCACTCCTTGTGTGTAGGTTAATACCCTATTAGAACTTAAACCTCTAATTACAGGTTTTCCTATTCCAACACCTGTACTAATTGTGGATACGCCAGGTATTTCTGTGATTCCCCCAGCAAGTGTTAACGCTCCTGAATTTGAAATATCACTAGCAGACAAACGTTCGACCTTCATTACATTATCTCTTTGTAATTTATGGAATGGAGTAGAAATAATAACTTCTTCCATTTCAATAGCTGCTTGATCTAATTCAATATTTCGAAGAATAACAGCTCCTTCATTAAATGCAATGTTTTCAGTAATGGTTGCATAGCCTACCATAGTATATGCAATGATGTAATTTCCGTTTGGAATGTTGTTTATTTTAAAATTCCCATCAAAATTTGCAACAGTGCCTTTTTCCAATAAAGGAATATAAACAGTTGCTTCTAAAGGGTTTTGATTATTTGAAGCAAAAATGCTCCCTTCTAAGGTGTTTTGTGAACTTACAGTTGTTATATAGCTTGATACTATAAGTAATAGTATGTATTTTTTCATTATTCATGTTTTAAAAATTATTTATAAAGTGAAGCTAATAATTAAGAAAACAGCGGGGGACCCCTTAAGGAATATGAAAGCTTTATAGCGTTATGCTTTTTAGACCTATAATAATCAGCATGCGTTATAGGATTGTTTGTACTTATAGATTCTTTTAAATTTGTAAAAGAATAATCAAATGAAGAAAAATGAAAATCACAAATAGAACAATCTACTTCTTGTTCGTGAATATGTGAAGTAAGCACCTTACAATTAGCTCGTTCGTGTTCTTTAAAAACGTGAGTAAACTGAACAATAGTAGGAAGAAGTATTATGATAGTTAATAATAATACAGCCCTTTTTGTAAGTTCAGTAAGAATAACGTTTCCTATCATATTTAGCCTATAAACTCAATAAAAGCAACCATTTGTCTTTTGTAGTATAAGGTGTCAAAGTATGTAATTTTAAATACAGGGTAAATATAATAAATTGACCAGATATATCGGTTTTTATTTTAGGGATAGCTGTCTAATAACAATTAATAAAAAAAGAAAAATAATACGATTACTTTGTGCTTTTTAAATTTTGGTAAGCGCCCCGCCTTCAATGCCGTTCAAACCGGTCATTGAGTGTTCCGATTGTATATCGGAATGTATCGAAATGACATAGCGCTTTACTGTTTCAAATTTAAATTTGAAAAATATAATTGTACTTAGAAAGTAATATTTTGTAATTTTACATAAACACACACTAATGACATCAAAAAACGGAACTACACACCACCCCGTCCTACTAAAAGAAATCGTATTTTGCCTGCTATTTACGGTAGAATTTACATTTGCACAAGCAGCATTAACTGCTTCTGGCGGCGAAGCTGTTGGAGCTGGAGGATCTTTAAGTTATAGCATAGGACAGGTAGATTATATACAGGCGAGTGGTAGTGGCGGTACTGCAAGTCAGGGAGTACAACAAGCATTTACAATTACGGTTCTAGGTAACGACGATTTTTCAAGCATTGAGCTAAAAGCAGTTGTTTTTCCAAATCCAACCACCAATTACATCAACTTAATAATTAGCAATGTTGTTGCTGAAGATCTTTCGTATCGATTGTTTGATATGAATAGAAGACTTATTTCTAGCCATAAAATAACCAGCCAAGAGACAATCATTCCAATGGAGCGATTGGCATCGGCGACCTATTTATTATATGTTTTAGACCAAAACAGCCAACTAAAAGTTTTTAAAATAATTAAAGAATAAATACCCGATCAATATGAAAAAAATTAGTACACTAGCGGTCATCCTTTTTACTAGCCTAACAATGTATTCTCAAACACCCGAGCTAATGAGCTATCAGGCTGTTGTTAGAGATGCGGACTCCGAATTACTTACAGATCAAGCAGTAGGTATGAAAATCAGTATTTTAGAAGATACAGCATCAGGAACTCCGGTCTATGTTGAAACTCAAAACCCAAGCACCAACTCCAATGGGCTTCTTAGTTTGCAGGTAGGTGCTGGAACTAATGTTTCTGGTGATATTACAACTATTGATTGGGCAAATCACGACTATTTTATTAAAACGGAAACAGATCCAACAGGAGGAGAGAACTATACAATTACTGGCACAAGTCAGATCTTGAGCGTTCCTTACGCATTACTTTCAAAAAATGTGATAAATGATTTGGTGGATGATGCAGATAACGATCCTAGCAATGAGTATAATACGGGATTTACATTTAACGGAACAGACTTAGAAATTACCGATGGTGGTAGTATTCAGACCGTAGATTTAAGCGTTCTAGACAATACGAACCTTCAATCAGAACTAGACACCACTCAAACTGGTGCTGGATTAGCAACAGACGGAACCTATACTGCAAATACTAGTACTAACTATATAGCAGGAGCTACCGCATTAAACGATGCCGATGATAAATTAGACGCACAGGCAAAAGTAACTGCAGATGCAATAAGTGCTAATAACACGCAAATTTCAGGTAACACTACTGCTATTGCAACCAATGCAACAGATATTGCTACTAACGTAACTGACATTGCAGCTAACGTAACTGCTATTAGCACAAACACAACTGATATTGCAACCAATGCAACAGATATTGCTACTAACGTAACTGACATTGCATCTAACGTAACTGCTATTACCACAAACACAAGCAATATTGCTAATAACGGAACTGCTATTTCAACCAATGCAACAGATATTGCTACTAACGTAACTGCTATTGCAACCAATGCAACAGATATTTCAACCAATGCATCAGGTATTGCTACTAACGGAACTGCTATTTCAACCAATGCAACAGATATTGCTACTAACGTAACTGACATTGCAGCTAACGTAACTGCTATTTCAACCAATGCATCAGGTATTGCTACTAACGTAACTGCTATTACCGCAAACACAAGCAATATTGCTACTAACGTAACTGCTATTTCAACCAATGCAACTGATATTGCTACTAACGTAACTGCTATTTCAACCAATGCAACTGATATTGCTACTAACGTAACTGCTATTTCAACCAATGCAACTGATATTGCTACTAACGTAACTGACATTGCTACTAACGTAACTGATATTGCAGCTAACGTAACTGCTATTACCACAAACACAAGCAATATTGCTACTAACGGAACTACTATTTCAACCAATGCATCAGCTATTTTATTTTTAGCTATAGCTTCTTCAACCAATGCATCAGGTATTGCTACTAACGTAACTGCTATTTCAACCAATGCAACAGATATTTCAACCAATGCATCAGGTATTGCTACTAACGGAACTGCTATTTCAACCAATGCAACAGATATTTCAACCAATGCATCAGGTATTGCTACTAACGGAACTGCTATTTCAACCAATGCAATAGATATTGCTACTAACGTAACTGCTATTGCAACCAATACAGATAATATTGCTACTAACGTAACTGATATTGCTACTAATGTAACTGCAATAGCATTGAATACAGCCAAGACCGGAATTACTCCTGCTCAAACAGATGCAATAGGTATCAACACCGCAAAAGTAACCAACGCAACACATACAGGAGATGTAATAGGAGCCACAGCATTAACGATTGCTAATGATGCAGTAACTTCGTCTAAGATTGCTAATGCTGCAGTAACTACGGCTAAGATTTTAGATGCTAATATAACCGATGCAAAAATAGCAACTGTTTCAGCTTCAAAGCTAACGGGTGCTGTTGGTATAGCTAATGGAGGAACTAATCTTACAACCTATACACAAGGAGACATTTTATATGCAACTTCGCCAACTACATTAGTGAAGTTATCTAAAGGAACAGCTGGCCAAGTATTAGCGATGAATACAGGTGCAACAGCCCCAGAGTGGGTAGATAGTTCTGGTGGTAGCGGCACTACCTATGCCCTAAA
>Ga0307995_1001629_pt1 | contig 13794 bp, 13 predicted proteins | sample EllFjometagen262_FD_203132 | JGI IMG/M metagenome (GOLD analysis project Ga0307995, IMG submission 203132) | Marine microbial communities from Ellis Fjord, Antarctic Ocean - #262 | ecosystem: Environmental > Aquatic > Marine > Unclassified | place: Southern Ocean | collected 2014-11-02
CGGTAAAATCAACTTTAATAAAAAAGGTGATGTAATTGCTACAAGTAAAGATCCTCTTTACATTTTTTATAAATTTTCTAAAGGTTCATACGCGCCATTATAATTTATAAATAAATAAAATTTAAAAAGGGGGCGAAAGCCCCCTTTTTTTTGAAAGGAGTAAAATGGAAATAACATACGAAGACTTTAAAAAAGTTCAAATAAAATTAGGCACTATTCTTGAGGTTAAAAAGAATGAAAAAGCTAGAAAGCCTTCCTTAGTTTTAAAGGTTGATTTTGGTGAAGGCGTGGGTATCAAACAATCTTCTGCGCAAATAACTCATTACTATAATAAAGAAAATTTAATAGGAAAACAGGTCATTGGAGTTTGCAACTTTCCGACTAAAAATATCGCAGGTATTGTCTCTGAAGTTTTAATCCTAGGAGCTATTGAAAAAGATGGAAAAGTTGTTTTAGTTCATCCCTCACAAAAAACAGATAACGGTTTAGATATTGCCTAAAAAACCTGTATAAAAAGCTTTATAAAGTAATAATACAAATCACTCGTCAGAATTAATAGCTCAAAAGTATTGTCAATTTAGTTTAAAAATTATAACCTTTAGAGATGATTGATCTTATAATTAAGAACGCAAAAGTAGCCACTGCTTCAGATTTATTTATCTGTGATATTGGAGTTGATAAAGAAAAAATAGTTTTTTTAGAAAAGAATTCCTTAAAAGAAGCAAAGCGAATAATTGATGCAAAGAACCAGTATGTTTTACCTGGAGGAGTTGATGGGCATTGCCATTTGGATCAAAGAACGAAAGATGGAACTGAAATGTCAGATAATTTTGAGAGTGGCTCTAGATCTGCAGCTTTTGGGGGAACAACAACAATAATGCCTTTTGCTATACAGTTTAAGGGCGAAAGCTTAAGAAAGATAATTGATGAGTATCACACAAGAGCAAATGACCAAAGCTACATAGATTATACATTCCATCCAATTATAAGCGATGCAAGTTCAAAAGTTATAGGACAAGAGCTGCCGGCAATGGTGAAAGATGGCTACACTCATTTTAAAATATATATGACTTATGAAGATTTGCAACTTAACGATAGAGAAATTCTTGATACGCTTGAAGCAGCGGGTAGGGAAAAAGCAGTTGTGATGATTCACGCTGAGAATTACGAGTGTTTAAAGTGGCTTACTGAAAAATTAGAAGCAGAAGGAAAAACAGATCCTGTCCACCACTCAGATTCAAGACCCGGTGTAGTTGAGAGCGAAGCAACAAATAGAGCAATAGCTTTATCTCGAATTACAAAAACTCCAATTCTGTTTGTTCATGTGTCTGATAGAGAGGCAATAGAAACAATTAGAAATGCGCAAAACAAAGGTTATAAAATTTATGCAGAAACCTGTCCTCAGTATTTATTTTTAAAAAGAGATGATTTAAAAAAAGATAATTTTGAAGGTGCTAAATATATTTGTAGTCCTCCACCAAGAGATCCTGAAAATCAAAAATATGTATGGAATGGTATTCAAAATGGAACTTTTGATATTTTATCATCTGACCACGCACCATTTAACTTTAAAGGAGATAAAGGTAAAATGATAAATGGGGACAAAACTCCTTTTAAAAATATCCCTAACGGAGTGCCAGGTCTTGAAACTAGATTACCTTTATTATTCTCAGAGGGTGTTCTAGGTAAAAAAATTTCTATTAATAAATTTGTAGAGGTTACATCAACTAATCCTGCAAAAATTTACGGTCTGTATCCCAAAAAAGGAACTATAAGCATAGGCTCTGATGCTGATATTGTTATTTGGGACACTGGAATAGAAAAAAAAATTAAAAATTCAGATCTACATCATGATACAGATTACACACCATATGAAGGAATGACTGTAAAATGTTGGCCAGGTACAGTTATTAGTAGAGGAAATGTTGTTGTTGAAGATGGAAAACTTTTAGGAAAAAAAGGTTTTGGTAAGTTTTTAAAATCTGAAATTTCAAATTACGTGTACTAAGTTTTTTCTTAAAAGATGAATTAAAATTTAAGACCTAAAAATTTTAAGGATTTCTTTAATTGTTTTTTTTCATTATTATCTAATATTATAGATGATTTCATTATTTCATTAGGAATTTTTTTTAAAATTTTCAAACAGTACTTAATTCTAGCAGTTGCAAAATTTTGAGGATATTTGCCGTAAATATTTTTAGCTAAAACAAGCAATTTTTTATCTATCAACTTTGCTTCTAAATATTTCTTTTGCTTAATTTTTTTAATTAATTCAACCACTTTTTCAGGCACTACTGCTGCAATGCTAACCTGAGTACCTTCACTCTTATATTTAAAGCAAGGATAAAGATGTTCATCACCTGAGGCCATCACTAAGAAATTTTTTCTATATTTCTTAAAAAAAATGTAGTTACTGACATAACTTTTATAATCCCAGCTTCCTTCTTTTACACCTGATATATTTTTTATTTTTAATAATTTTTTTAAAGTTTCTTTTTTGTAAGATAGGTGTCCAGAATATATACTTGACTGATATAGAAAAACTGGTTTTTTTGTATGGTTACATATTGTTTTGTGATGTTCGTAGATCATGTCTGAACTTACTCCTTGTGACCAAGAGAAAGGTGGAAAGATTAATATTGCATCAGCACCAGCTTTTTCCATATTCCTCGCAACTTTTGAAGCAAATGTTGGATCTTCAAAATTTAATCCTGATATTATTTTCTTATTTTTTTTTTTATACTTTTTTGCAACTCTAACCACTTCAATTTGCTCTTCAGCGCTAAGTGTAAAATTTTCACCAGCGTGTCCATTTATTAGCAATCCTTTAATTCCTTCTGTATTAATAATATTTTTAACGTGCTCGTTAAGTGATTTTTTATCTATTGATTTATCCTTATTTAAAGGAACAACTGTTGCTGCGTAAATACCTTTAAGGTTTTTTATCATTAAAGGATCAATCTTTTAATATCAAATAAACTTAAATCTGTTTCTTTTCCTAAAATTTTTTCTGATAATAACAATCCTAAATACGGACCACTAGTATAACCTGAGTGAATCGAACCAATCACATAGGCATTTTTTAAATTTGGTAGCTCTCCAATTACAGGCATTGCATCATCTGTCTCTGCTTCTAAGCCCAACCAAACTCTAGAAACTCTTGAATTTTTTAAATTTGGTATTGCGTGGCAAGCAAGTCTCATATTTCCAATTAAATTTTCAGGCTTTGTTTCGGTATAATCATTGTCAATATTTCCTATACCAGGCCAACCACCACCAATTAGCACTGTACCACTTTCAAATTGTTTTAAAGACAATTTACCATTAGCTACTGTTACTACTGTTCTCATTAATTCTGGCATTCTTTCGGTTACTATTAGCTGCTGGGGAAAGCATTTTATATTTATATTTATGTTTAGAAGTTTTAAAATCTTTCCTAAATGCACTCCTGCTGCAACAACAATTTTACTAGCGTTAATTTTTTCACCTTTATTGGAAATGATCTCATATATATTATTTCTACTACTAACCTCTGATACTTCAAAATTTTCAATTATATCAACATTATTTGCTCTAAGAGCTTTTGAAAAAACGTAACCAGTTTGATTCGCGCTTACATGCCCATCCATTTCACAGTAAGCAGCACATTTTATTTTACTATTTATATTAGGGTCTATTTTAAGAGCTTCTGTTTTTGATACTATCTTTATGTCAGCACCATATTCTTTTCTTATTTTTGATCTTTCATTTAAAAGTTTTTCTTCTTCCTCCGTAAACGCAAGACACAAACCTTTTTTTTGCTTAACATCTATCTCAGTTGACAGCCATTTTTCAGTATTCATCCACAACTCCCAGCCTTTTTTGGCGTAAGGTATTAATTTTGCTCTAGTCATATGCATTGTTAAAGTACCCGCATTAACCCCAGATGCACCTCTGCATATTGAACCCTTATCTATCACACACACTTTAAGACCATTCTTTGCAAGATTTAAAGCCGTAGAAGATCCGTTTATTCCTCCACCAATTATTGCAATATCAAAATTATCCATATTTTTATAGTGGTGCAGCCTCTACCTTTGTAATTTCATCATAGTCAAAATCTCCTATAGCTTTATCAAGTGGAAAAGGTCTTATAGGAGATCTGCCAGTCAAGTAACCTAACTCTTCAATTTTGCAGTCTAATTCATCTGCAGCTACTCTAGCAACTGAGTATTGACACGTTCTACCTTGGCATGGTCCCATACCAAATCTTGTCCATGATTTAATCTGATTTAAATTTTTAGCTCCTTTTTTTATCGCATGTATTATTTCTTTTTTAGTAATATCTTCACACCTACATAAAATTGTATTTTCATCAATATTATTTATAAGTTCTTTTGGAGTAGAATTTAAATTAGCAATTCCTTTTGCAAATATTTCATATCTATTTAGTTTTCTTAATATTTGAATAGTTTCTTGTTTAAATTCTTTCTCATCGATAATATTTTCATCAAAAAGAATTGCATATGCTGTTAATTTACCTTTATCATGAGCCGCTACAGCTCCAGAAATTCCCGCACCATCACCAGTGATATACAGTCCTTTTGCAGATGACCTAAAATATTTATCAATTTTTGCTATCCACCCACCTTTAAGTTCATTGTAAACATGGTCAACTCTTAATAATCTTGTTATATCTGTACTGGGTGTTAATCCGTGACCAACTGCCAATACCTCAGTGCTAATTTTTTTTAATTTTTTATTTTCGATATTTTTTATTTCTACTGATATTCCATTTTTTTCATTAGTCACTTTTGTAACCATTGAATTTGAATAAATAGGAATTCTAGAAAATATTATTTTTAACATCCATGTAATGCCTTGTATAAAGTTCTGTGGACTTAGGACTAATGAAAATATTGATTTTAACCAATGAGATTTTTTACTTGTGTCGATTATAGCCTCAATCTTACCGCCAAACTTTACTACATAATATGCAACTAATATTAATAAAGGTCCATTTCCAGCTAAAATAATTCTTTCCCCAGGAAGTGTTTGGTGTGACTTTAACATAACTGTACAAGCTGCTAGACCAATAACACCAGGGGTAGTCCATCCTTCAAAAGGTATTATTTTTTCATAAGTTCCAGTTGCAACTATTAAATTTTTTGTCTTCCATTGTATTGTTCCTTCTTCACTAAAAGCATCAATTTTATAACCAGGCGATACCTGCCAAACAGTATGATTATAAGCAGTGTCTATATTATTTTTTTTTAATTCTTCAGAAAATTTAATTTGAATCAAATTTTCTTTAAGTGATTTTTCTTTTTTTTTAACATAAGATTTTGGTGGAGCTCTATAAATTTGGCCTCCACTATTTTCATTACTGTCTATAATTAATACTTTTAAACTTTTTTTTGAACATTTAATTGCTGCACTTACCCCACTAGGTCCAGCGCCAATTACAATAACATCATATTCTTTTTTAAGACTCATGTAGATCTCCAGTTTTGATAATCATTCCTTCTTTTATAAAAATATTACATGAAATTACTTTTTTACCATCAAGTAAAACAGCGCATTCTTGACACGAACCCATCATACAAAACATGCCTCTATTTTCTTTCTTTTTGGGAGATAATCTTAAATTTTTGTGATTAGATATAAACAGAACTACCGAGAGACATTCTCCTTCGTGTGCCTCAATGGTATCTTCGTTAACAATTATTTTAACTTTTTTTCCTCTTTCAAAATAATCTGAGATTCTCAAATTCATTATATTACTTTAATCATATTTATTTTTTTTTAAAATTTTAATGAGTTTTAATTTAATAATAATATTATAAAAATTCAAATTTAAAATTTTTATTTAAGAATATAAAACAACATATTTTTTTAAATTATCTAATAAATTTTATCGTTTAATATAATATCAAAAATAAACAAAAAATTTTTGCGATTTTTTAGCAATATAATCAAATACAACCTGAGATAACATTACAGTAAAGTTTACTGTATACGTAAATTTTCGTTTGTAGTTAAATTTACTGTATAAATAAATAAAAGGGGAAACATGATTAATAAAATATTTAAATCAATTTTTGCTCTAATAATTTTTTTGTCGCTTTCATTAAGCGTACAAGCAAGATCATTAGACGAAATAATGAAATCAGGTGTTTTAAAGGGAGGTGTGAATCCAGGATTACCACCACTTGCAAAATACAATGATAAAAATGAGCTAGTAGGATTCGACGCAGATATAATGGCTAAGTTGGCTGAAATGTTAGGTGTAAAATTAGAATTAGTTAAAACTGGTTCACCAGACAGAATACCTTTTGTTGCGACCGGTAAGATTGATATCGTAATGGGTGCGCTTACAAGAAACTACAAAAGACAAAAGATTGTAGATTACACTGTACCAGTTCACACAGAAGTATTTGGTGCTTTAACTACAAGCAAAAAACCTTTTGCTGCTGTAATGGACATGAACAGATCTGATGTAAAATTAGCACAAGTAAGAGGATCCATGCCAGCTGGCTGGGCAAAAAAAAACCTAACTAAAGCTAAAATTACTTTATTCGATAATTATCCTGATGCTATGAGAGCAATTGCACAAGGAAGAGCAGATGGTATTGTAGACGTAGTTGATTTTCTTGGAGAACACATGAATAAGCACAAAGATATTAAATGGCAAGTAGTCGATAAAGCAATAGACACTTGGTATTGTGGTATTGGTGTTAAAAAAGGAAATGCATCATTACAACAATGGTTGAATGTTGCGCTGTATACTATGCACAGATCAGGCTTTGTTGATGAAACATGGAAAAAATGGTTTGGAATAGGACAAGTACATAGTGTTGAGCCACAACCGTACTTCTAACAAGCATTTATTTTAAAATTTATCTAATCCCCTCATAATTAATATTTTATGAGGGGATCTTAGTTATGGGATACACATTAGTTTATACTCAAGTATTAGAATTTTTTCCGTATCTTGTAAGAGGCGCTTGGATAAGCTTACAAATATCAGTGCTAGCTTTTTTTGGAGGTCTGTTTGTTGGTTTATTTTTTGCAACGATAAGAACTTACGGAAATAAAATTTCAAATACTCTTGTTATTTGGTATGTAACCTTTTTTACAAACACACCCCAATTAGTTCAAGTGTATTTTTTGTTTTTTGCCTTACCAGAATTCGGAATATTGCTATCACCTTTTATGGCAGTATTGATTGGTATGACATTAAATGCTGCAGCTTATTTATGTGAAATTCAAAGAGCTGGTTTTTTATCTATTAGACAAAATGAATTAGATGCTGCAAAAACTTTAAATTTTAATTTAACTCAACAAGTTAAATACGTAATATTACCTCATATTATGAAAGTTCTTTTTCCACCGCTTTCAAACCATTATATTATTATGACACTTGGTACATCAATGGCAGCTATTTTTGGTGTAGAAGAACTTACTGGAAGAGCATTTAATATTAACTCTGAAACATTTAGATCAGTTGAAATATTTTCTCTTACAGCATTAGTTTATATAGCCATCACTTTCATAGCTACCTTCCTATTAGCTATAATTGGACGTTATTTTTTTAAAGCTAAAATTAGGATTATTCAATAATGGAAAGGTTAATAGAAGAAATACCTAGTTTTTTTACTATATGGAATATAATTTTTTTAGCAAAAGCTATGGGAGTAACATTTTTGTTAACTGCAATAGGTTGTTTAGTTGGTTTTAGTATGGGGCTATTACTAGCGGTTTTTAGAAAAACAAAAGCTATTTTTTTACTTCCATTAAGAATTTTTATTATCTTATATACTGAAATGTTTAGAAGAATACCTTTTCTAGTTTCATTATTGTTAATGTTTTATATTTTTATGATTTTTCAAATTTCAGATAATTTATTTATAATTGCTACTATAACGGTTTGTTTAATTGCAACTGCATATATTGGTGAAATAATCAGAAGCGGTATCGAGTCGATTAATCAAACACAGTGGGATGCTGCTAGAGCAATGAATTTTACATATTTTCAAATATTGAAAGAGGTGATTTTTCCTCAAGCATGGAAAGTTATTCTTCCACCGGCGTTTGGTTTTTTTATAATGTTTATTAAAGATACAGCCCTTGCATCTCAAATTGGTGTGATGGAACTTACGTTTGCTGCAAAGGTGTTGAATAACAAAGGATTTTCACCCTTACTATCTTTTGGATCTGTTTTAATTTTATACTTTATCTTGTCTTACCCATTAGATAGATTTGGAAAACACATGGAGAAAAAACTTGCCACAAATAGAAATTAAATCTTTAAACGCCTACTACGACAAGCTTCATGTTTTAAAAGATGTTGATGTGAAAGTAGAAAAAGGTGAGATCATTAGTCTTATTGGTCCATCTGGGTCTGGCAAAAGTAGTCTTTTAAAAATGTTAGTTGGACTTTTGGTGCCAAAATCTGGTGAGGTAAAAATTAACAATGAAGTAATTAACTACGAAAACAAAAAAGACTTGAGGGCTGTAAGAGAAAAAATTGGGATTGTGTTCCAGCAATATAATTTATTTCAAAATATGAATGTACTTAAAAATGTTTGTATAGCACCAACAAAAATTCAAAAAAGGGATCCAAAACAAGCCGAAGATCAAGCAATTGAATTATTGGAAAAAGTTGGATTAAAAGATAAGTTAAAATCTTATCCGGATGAATTATCAGGAGGCCAACAACAAAGAGTAGCTATCGCAAGAGCACTTTGTCTTAATCCACAGATTCTACTCTTAGATGAGGTAACTTCTGCTTTAGATCCGGAACTAGTTCAGGAGGTTTTAGACTCAATCAGATTACTTGCCTCAGACGGAATGACAATGCTTATTGTATCCCACGAGATGAGCTTTGTTAAAGAGGTGTCTAGTAAAGTAATATTTATGGATAATGGATCTATAATAGAGGTTAACGATCCTAAATTGATTTTTGAAAGCCCCAAAGAAAAAAGAACATCTGATTTTGTTAGTAAAATCCTTAGAGATAAATGATAGCAGAATTATTAAAAGGCTCAGTAGATAATCATATTCATTGCTGTCCGCATATAAACAAGAGAAGTACAAATATCTTTCAAGTAGTAGAGCAAGCCGAAAAATTGAAAATGCATGCAATTGGCTTAATGGATAATTTTTCAAATACATCAGGTTACGCATCTTTGATAAGCAAATATAAACCGAAATTGAAGTTAAAAATTTTTGGTGGTTTAATAATGGAGCCACCATCAGGCGGCGTTAGTTATGAAAATGCAAAAATAGCTTTAAAATATGCTTACAACACTAATGAAGGTGCAAAATTTATTTCATTCCCAACACACCATACAAAATTTGTTGCAAAACAAGAAAAAAGAAACAAAGACTACATTAAGAGTTGTTTTCATGTTCCATTAAGTGGACCCAACTATGAAACATTAAAAATTCTAGAATTAATAGCAAAGAAAAATATTGTATTAAACACAGGACACTTGTCCTCAAGCGAAACTCTTGTATTGGTTAAATACGCTAAAAAAATAGGAGTAAAAAAAATCTTAGTACCAGCAAATAATTTTGACATAACTACAATTTCACAACTAAAAGAATTTAATATTAAGTTTGAATTTTCTTATTTTTTTATTTCAAAAGCAGCTAATATTCCATTGACACATGTTGATGGTGAAAAGCACAAAATTAAAGGAACTAATGAAAGTGAATTAAAAAAACTCATAGTAGAGGCTGAACCTAAAAATGTTATTTTATCTAGCGATTCCGGTGTATCTGTGTTGCCTTTGCCCAATATAAGTTTTTTTAATTTTATAGAAAAAATAATTAAATTAGGCTTTTCTAAAAAAGATATAAATTATATGATAAAAACTAATTCTAAAAAACTATTTAACCTTTAAATGAATAAAAAAACTATACAATCTGACCTTCTAGATATTCTAAAAAAGATAGTAAAAATTAACACTACTTTTCCACCTGGCAGTTCTAAGCATTTTTCAGAATTTGTTTGCAAATACCTTAAAAATTCAGGTCTTAATATTAAGACATATGGAGTGAACAAAGAAAAAATAAATATTGTTGCTTCTAATTATAAAGGATTAAAAAAGTCTTTAGTTTTTAATTCTCATATTGATACAGTTAGACCAATTTTAAGCGAATGGAAAACAAATCCATTTGATTTAAAAACTAAAGGAAAATTTTCTTTTGGTTTAGGTGCTGTAAACTGCAAAGGTAGTGCAGCAGTTCACATGTATTTAGCTAAAAATATAAAAAAACTTTTTCCAAATATTAAAAAAAATATAGATTTTACATTTGTAACTGATGAAGAAAACTTGGGACCTGACGGAGCTAGATACTTAAGAAAAATAAAAAAAATTAAACCACATACTTTAATTTTAGGAGCACCAACAAATAATAATTTTATTATTGAGGAAAGAGGAGTATTCTGGATTGAAGTTGAAGTATTTGGTAAAACCTCTCATGCTGGCGAGCCTCATAAAGGAATTAACTCAATAGAAAAATCAGCTAATATAATCAATTCTTTGAATACAATTTATAAAAAAAATTTAAAGAAATATGATGTAGGTATACATAAATCTACAATTAATACTGGAATGATTTTAGGCGGTGAGAACGTCAATGTAGTTCCTTTTAAAACAAAAATAATTATTGATAGAAGAATTACTTACAGAGAAAATATTAAAAAATCTTTTTTAGAGATCAAAAAATTTATTAATAAAGTTGATAAATCTGCAAAAATAAAATTTCTAACTGGAACCAATCCCTTTAAATCAAATAAATCAAACTTCTATTTAAAAGAACTTTCAAAATCTAAAGAATTGGTAACAAAAAGAAAAGCTAAATTTTTGTCTTCAATAGGAGTTAGTGATGGGAGATATTTTGCAGATGACAATATTAATATAATTAATATCGGCCCAGGCACAGGATCAGAGGGCCATAAATCTAATGAGAAATTGATTAATAAAGATTTAATTGACTACTTCTATATTCTTCAAAATTTTTTATCTAAATTTTAATTTTAAAAAGATAACCTTAAAAAAATATTTATAAGTTATGTATCCAGAATTAACTACACTAATACTTTTCGGTATAGCTGGCGCATATATACCTGGCCCTAATAATATTATCGCTTCACACTCAGGTTTTAATTTTGGATTTATGAAAACAATACCATTAATCTTTGGTGTTGGTTTTGGATGGATTTTTATATTGGTGATGTTTGAATCTGGTTTAATTTTTGTATTTCAACAGTTTCCTATCTTACAAAGTATAGTTAAGGTTCTTGGAACTATTTTCATAGTCTTTCTTGCTTATAAAGTCGCATTTACAAAAATGCGAACAACCAAAGCAACTAAGGCGCCAATAACTTTTGTAGACACCTTACTTCTTCAAACTATTAACCCTCAGGGAATATTAACGGCCATGTTAATTGTTTCAACGTTTCTTGATCCTAATAACAACTATTTGAGAGACGCTATATGGGTTACATCTATAATGTTTGTTATAACCATAACTAGTGTGGCTTTTTGGGTCCTGATTGGAAAATACCTGAGAAAAGTTGCAACAAACGAAAAATTTATAAAGATTTTTAATTATTCAATGTCTTTTTTACTTATAGTTTGTGTTATTTTGTTTTATGTATAGCGCATGCTAAAAAAGAGTAAAAACTCATTTCAATCTCTAGATGAAATTAAAGTTTCCTCAAAAACTTATAAGATATTTAATTTAAAAAAAGCCGAACAAAATGGTTTGGAGGGTATTTCAAAACTTCCAAAATCTCTTAAAGTTTTATTAGAAAATTTACTACGTTATGAAGATGATCTAACAGTAAATAAAAAACAAATAGTTGCATTAAAAGAATGGTTAAAAACTAAGAGTTCGAATACGGAAATTGCTTACATGCCAGCGAGAGTTTTAATGCAAGATTACACAGGTATACCAGCTGTTGCAGATTTAGCAGCGATGAGAGATGCGGTAAAATCTAAAAATATAGATCCTAAAAAAATTAATCCTTTATCAACTGTTGATCTTGTAATTGATCATTCGGTAATGGTTGATGCATATGCGACTAAAGATTCATTTACCAAAAATGTAGCCCAGGAATTTTTAAGAAATGGTGAAAGATATTCTTTTTTAAAATGGGGCCAAAAAGCATTTAACAACTTTAGAGTAGTACCTCCGGGTACTGGAATTTGCCACCAAGTCAATTTAGAATATTTATCAAAAGTTGTTTGGTCAACAGAGCATGATGGTGATAGTTATGCATATCCAGATACATTAGTGGGAACAGATAGCCACACAACAATGGTAAATGGTTTATCAGTTTTAGGTTGGGGTGTAGGCGGTATTGAAGCAGAAGCAGCAATGTTAGGTCAGCCTATCTCAATGTTAATTCCAGAAGTTGTAGGTTTCGAGGTAAATGGAAAACTTACAGAAGGAACAACTGCTACAGATTTAGTTTTAACAATTGTTCAAATGCTTAGAGCTAAAGGTGTTGTAGGAAAATTTGTAGAATTTTATGGAATAGGATTAAAAAATTTAACATTAGCTGATAGAGCAACTATTGCTAACATGGCACCAGAGTATGGTGCTACGTGTGGCTTCTTCCCTGTTGATGAAGAGACTTTAAAATATTTAAAATTTTCTGGTAGAGATCAGAGCACAATTGATTTAGTTGAAAAATATTCCAAAGAGCAAGGCTTTTGGGCAAGTGATGATATGATTTTCACTGATACGCTTTCTTTAGATTTGGGTACAGTTGTGCCAAGTATTTCTGGTCCAAAAAGACCCCAAGATAAAGTTTTGTTAACAGAAGCATCAACTGCTTTTGCAAAAGTACAAAAAGAAAATACTAAAAGAGAAAAACCCGTAGAAACTAAAGTTGAAGGTGCTGACTTTAGTATAAAAGATGGTGACATTGTTATTGCTGCAATTACTTCTTGCACCAATACTTCCAATCCAAGTGTTTTAATTGGAGCTGGTTTATTAGCAAAAAAAGCCATTGAAAAAGGATTGAAAGTAAAACCTTGGGTTAAGACTTCGTTAGCACCAGGCTCTCAGGTAGTAACTGATTACTTAGAAAAAGCAGGATTAAACAAACCATTAGATCAACTTGGATTTAACCTAGTTGGTTATGGTTGTACTACTTGCATTGGAAACTCTGGACCTTTAAACAAAAATATTTCTGACGCCATACAAAAAGAAAATCTTTACGCTGTTTCAGTTTTATCAGGCAATAGAAATTTTGAAGGCAGAATTAATCCAGATGTAAAAGCTAACTATTTAGCGTCTCCTCCACTAGTTGTTGCTTATGCTTTAGCAGGTACTATGCATTTTGATTTGTACAAAACACCTCTAGGTAAAGATCAATATGGAAAAGATGTATTTTTAAAAGATATTTGGCCAAGCAATAAAGAAATACAAGATTTAATTTTAACTTCAATTAATGCTGAAATGTTTATTAATAGATATTCAAATGTTTCAGAAGGATCTAAAGAATGGAGTTCAATTAAAACAGTTGATAGCAGTATTTACAACTGGGACGATGAATCAACTTATGTAAAAAGACCACCTTTCTTTGAAGATCTCCCAGATCAACCTGAAGGTTTTTTTAAAATAAAAGATGCGAGACCATTATTAGTTTTAGCAGACACAGTGACAACTGATCACATTTCTCCAGCTGGAACAATTAAAAAAGATAGTCCTACGGGTGATTATTTTATGAATCATCAGGTGCAACAAAAAGATTTTAATTCTTATGGAGCAAGAAGGGGAAATCATGAA
>Ga0307995_1001643_pt1 | contig 13733 bp, 15 predicted proteins | sample EllFjometagen262_FD_203132 | JGI IMG/M metagenome (GOLD analysis project Ga0307995, IMG submission 203132) | Marine microbial communities from Ellis Fjord, Antarctic Ocean - #262 | ecosystem: Environmental > Aquatic > Marine > Unclassified | place: Southern Ocean | collected 2014-11-02
TTTCTACTCTCTTCTTTTGTTAATCAAAAAATTTTTACCTTTAAGCTTTCTCAAGTTAAAATTGATAATTTCTGGAACGAGCAAATAAACAGCAAAGAAGAGGAAAATCTTAATAGTTTTTTTTGGCTAAATTTAATTAACAGAAAAAATAATGGCTTGGAAATACAAAATATTATCTCTATTTGGATTAAAAATAATAGCAGATATAATGATAAAAATTGGCAAAATAAAAATATCAGTAAAAGAATTTTAGCATGGATTCTTAATGCTGATATTATTTTAAATAATGCTGATAAAAATTTCACACAAAATTTTTTTTATTCTATTACAATTCAAGTTAATCATTTAAAAAATAATTTATATTCTGAAAATAATCCTCTCAAAAAAATTGAAATTATTTCTGCGATAATTTTATCAGGGCTTGTATTTAAAAAATATAATAATAATTTTGAAATTGGAATCAAAGAATTAAAAAATATAGTTGAAAATTATTTTGATGATAATGGCTGTCCGATAAATAGAAATATTTATGACCTTGTTCAGTGTTCAAAATTTCTTGTTCTAATCAAAGAATGTTGTAAGGATGCTCAAGAGTATATTCCTGATTATTTAGATGATATTGTTAGTAAATTAGTAAACTGCTTGCATGCTATTAAAACTCCAACTTATAAAAATCCATTATTTAACGGTGCTTGTGAATTCAAAATGGATTCTTACTTGGAATATTTGGCTGGCCTAGAGTACAAAGTAAATAACACTATAAATAATATTAACAAAATTTATATTATTAGAGAGAAAAAAAGTTTACTTTTTTTTGATGTTGGTTCTCCACCTAAAAAAGAAAACTCAAAAAATTATCAGTCAGGTCCTTTGTCTTTCGAGTATTTTATTGATGGACATAAAGTAATAACTAATTGTGGTTTTGGTAATAAAATATCAAAAAAAGCGGAATTAATTAGTAAGCTCACATCTGCTCAGTCAACTTTATGTCTTAACGATTCGTCCGTAACAAAATTCGAGCGAAATAATTTAATTAATAATGTTTTTGGAGCAACAATAGTTTCAACTTTTAAAGTTTTTGATTTTAATATTGAAGAAAATGTAAATTTTATATCTGTCTCGGCTAAACATGACGCTTATAAAGAAAACTTTAAATACCTTCACGAACGTAAAATTAAATTAAATAGAAAAAATGGAAACTTATCAGGACAAGATAGTTTAATTGCAAAATACAATAATAATAAATTAGTTAATAATTATAGTATTAGGTTTCATCTTTATCCTGGCATCAATGCAGTTCAAACAATGGGTAAAAATTCAGTATTAATTCAAATAGAAAAAAACAAGTCTTTAGAATTCACTGCTAGTGGGGAAAATATATCCTTAGAAAAAAGTATATTTTTAGGCAGAAATCAAATAATTAATAATTCTTGTATCACAATTTCAGGTTCACTTAATAGTAATATAAGTAAAAATATTTATTGGGAATTAAAAAAAAATGATTAAAAATGCAACAAAAAATTAGAACTGCTTTAATATCGGTTTCAGATAAAACAAATCTTTCAGAGTTACTAGATGTATTAACTAAATATAAAGTTCGTATTATAAGTTCTGGTGGCACTTATAGATTAATCAAAAAATTAGGTTACAAATGTACAGAGGTTTCTTCTTACACTGGATTCAAAGAAATGCTGGATGGACGTGTAAAAACACTACACCCTAAAATACACGCTGGTATTCTTCACGATAGATCAAATAAAAAACACTCTAAAGAAATGATAAAACACAAATTTCCTTCAATTGATTTAATTATTGTTAACTTTTATCCATTTCAAAAAATAGTAAATAATTCTAAAAACAATAAAGAAATTATTGAAAATATAGATATTGGCGGTCCTACTATGGTGCGCGCCTCAGCTAAAAACTTTAAGAATGTTTTAATTATAACTAGCACGAATGACTATTCAAATTTAATTGATGAAATTGAAAAAAATAAAGGTAAAACATCTATAAAATTTAGAGAATACATGTCTAGTAAGGCTTTTGGTTTGACAGCTTATTACGATGCAATGATAGCTAATTGGTTTAATCAAAAACTAAATATCAAATTTCCTGAAAGAAAAACAATATTTGGAAAAAGGTTTAAAGAGCTTAGATATGGAGAAAATCCTCATCAGAAAAGTTCTATCTATATAAGCGATTATAATGACAAGGAACTTGGTATAAATCAATTAAATGGAAAAGAGCTTAGTTATAATAATTATAATGATATTTTTACTTCGTTAGAAATATTGTTCTCTCTAGGAAAAATTCCTTCTACTGTTATTGTCAAACACTCAAATCCGTGTGGAGTATCTACCAATAAGTCTGCTTTTTTATCTTTTAAAAATGCATACGCTTGCGACCCTGTAAGTGCATTTGGAGGGGTAGTAGCTTGTAATTTCAAAATTAATAAAATAGTTGCAAATGCAATTAGTAAGAATTTTTTAGAAGTTATCTTAGCAAGTGGGTTCGATAAAGATGCTCTTAATATTTTAAAAAAGAAAAAAAATTTAAGAATAATTGATATATCAAAGTACAAATCCAAAAATAAAACTATTTTAAAAACTTTTGACAATTCTTTTTTAATGCAAGAAAAAGATAATTTAATTTTTAACAAAAAAAATTTAAAATTTGTTACTAGGAAAAAACCAACTAAAAATGAGTTAAGAGAAATTGAATTTGCTTTTAATATATCAAAATATGTTAAGTCAAATGCGATTGTTATAACAAATAATTTTTCAACAATTGGGGTTGGGGCTGGTCAACCTAGTCGCCTTGATAGTTGTAAGATTGCAGTTCAGAAAGCCAAGATGTTCCAAAAAAATAAAATAAAAAATTCTATAGCAGCTTCTGATGCTTTTTTTCCTTTTGCTGATGGAGTATTGTCATTAATTGCAGCTGGTGTAAAAATTATTGTTCAGCCTGGTGGATCAATTCGAGACCAGCTAGTTATTAACGCAGCAAACAAAGCAAATATAAAGATGGTTTTTACTAACATTAGACATTTTAATCACTAATTATATTTGATCAATTTTAGATGCTAATATAAAATCGCTTTCAGCTAACCCTTTGATAGCATGTGTGAAAATTTTTATTTTTGCATAACCCCAGCCAAAAGAAATATCCGGATGATGTCCCTCTAGTTCTGCAATTACTCCAATTTTGTTTACAAACTTTTGACTTTCTATAAAATTTTTAAATTTGTACTCTTTTTCTAGATAGTAATTTTTTTTCTCACTGCTTTTAACATCCCAATCGTCTACTTTTTTCAAATATTTATGAATTTCACTCGTATCAAATGGAAGAGTATTTCCATCACACGCTATACATTTTTTATTATGTAGATTTTCCATATTTTAACTGGAGCGGGCAAAGGGATTCGAACCCTCGACCTTCTCGTTGGCAACGAGACGCTCTACCACTGAGCTATGCCCGCTTGGCATTTGTTAACGCAATTTAACTGCATAAATACTGCATTACAAGTTGAGATTTTATTTTTTCTTAATAATTTGTGTACGTATATGGAACAAACTTTTTTCTTATCTAATTACTTATTTCATCGTTAAGAATGTCGCTAATAGAGTATTTGGTCTATTTTCTCTTTAGTAATGGAAAAGCTAATGCGATAAAAGCTAAAATAAAGAAGGTTAAAGCTATTGATCTTGTAAAAAACATCAACAAGTTTCCATCAAAATTACAAGCGATTGTCTTAATGTACCCTCTACTAATTCGCCTAAAATTAAACCTATTATTACTGGTACAACTGAAAACCCATACCTTCTCATAAAAACCCAACAACTCCAAAAAATAACATTATCCATATATCAATTATAGATTGAGATTTTTTTAGAGAAGAAATATAAATAAACTTTATGATTAACTTTTATAAATTTAGAAAAAAAAATTGGACTGATCAGAAAAAAAAAGAAGTGTATAGTGAATACGGATTAGGTAATTTTAAACTAAACCCTTATTCTTGTTTAAAAACTAAACTTTATATAGAAGCATCTTCTTTGTTAATTTTAATTTGTATCAAACTAGGAATTAAGCCTAATTCTATAACAGCTGTTTATGCATTACTCGGGTTATTGGGTGCTTTAATGTTATCTGTACCTAACGATACCTACAATGTTGTAGGAGTAATTATTTTTTTTTTTAAAGGAATATTAGACTGGACGGATGGTGGAGTAGCAAGGTTCACAAATCAAACATCTAAATTCGGAAACTTATTAGACGCATGGGCGGGAAGATTTGGACATATAAGCTTCATATTTGGATTGAGTTGCTATTTGTACTTTCAAAACAATGAAGTTTATTTTCTGTTTTTATTAATTATTCTTTTAGTTGCTTATAGTACTAATCTTAAAATAATAAATTTACAAATGTGTGATCTCAAAATGTTTAAAAAGGTCCGAAATATAAAAATAGATAAGATACCGATCAAAAGAAAAAACCTATCATTATTAACGAAAATAAAAGAAATTTTGAAAAATTCATTTGATGACAGGGCAAGATCAGTTGACTTGATTTGTCTGTTAATATTGATAAATTTAGAATTTAATATTTTATTGATTTTAAATTTTATTTTTTATTTTATTGTACTAAGATTTGTAGCGGCAACTATTTATAATTTTACACAAACTAGAAATTTTTATAAATAAAATACACTTTAAATTGATTATGAAACTAAAGTTACCCAACATTATTCCAGTTTTTCCATTAAGTGGTATTATTTACTTTCCTAAAACTAATCTGCCTCTAAATATTTTTGAGCCAAGATATGTGGCTCTGGTTAATGATTGTATAAAGTTAGATAAATATATGGGTATGGTACAATTAAAAAAAAATAGCACAGATGTATATTCTGTTGGATGCCTTGGTAAAATTACAGAAAATAATAAAACTAAAGATGGTAGAATGTTAATAAATTTAATAGGAATTTCACGTTTTGAAATAAAAGAAGAAATTGAAAATGATAAAAGCTATAGAGAGTTTCAAGTTTCTTACGAAAAATTTAAAGAAGATTTAGATGTAAACAAAGAACAATCAAAAAAAATAGAAAAAATCAAAGAGCTATCTGAGAAAACTAAAGTTTTCTTTAAAAAAAATGGATTATTACTTAATTGGAAAGAGTTTGATAAGCTTGATCAAGATCAAAGAATAAATACCTTAGCTATGATAGCGCCTATTTCTAACGTAGAAAAACAAACAATTTTAGAATCGACTAATATTCAATCTAAAACAAAAATTTTATCTGAGATAATAGAATTTTATTTATATGAAAATTCACTTAATAATTCAACCATGCAGTAATTATATTACGATGCCTTTGTCTGATATTTTTTGACTCATTTTTTTAATAAAATTAAATTTCTTTACATTATTAAGTATTATTTTTTTTATTGGAAAAAAATATTTATTATCTTTAAAAAAAGTATTAGTTAGATTAATGCCCAATCCTAAAATAATATTTTCAGGTTTTCTAGATTGATAAAAATCTTTAAATAAAAGACTATTTTTTAATAACAATCCAAGTTTCAGTGTTTTTGCTATAAGTTCACTTAATTTTTTTATATCTCTTAAAACTAAATTAAACCCCTGACCTGCCATAGGGTGAACCGTATGAAGTCCATCGCCTAGAATTATAGTATTTTTATTGGAATACCTAGTTTTTAAATTTAGACTAATAGGGAATGATTGAATTTCACTAATATTCTTAATTATAGTGTTATTCAATAAAGTTTTTAATTTCATCTCAATTTTTTTTTTTAATGAACTATTATTTTTGTAAAAAAAAGAGTTGCTGACGCTCCATACTAAAGAAAAAGCATCTTTCCCAAAAGGTAAGATAGCAAGTGGCCCCTCTTTTAAAAAAAACTGACTAGCGTTATTAATTTTAGAATTGTGTTTAATGGTTGTTGTTATGGCTATTTCTTTATAATTTTTCTTAATTGCTCTCCCATAATCAATTTTATTATATAGTTTTGAATTGCCACCAATACTCAAAATAATTAAATCATAAACAAACTTTTTTTTATTTAATGATATTAATCCCTCTTTGCAATTAATATTTGTAATATCTTTTTCTATTACTTTAATATTTTTTTTTTTTAATATTTGTATGTTTATTTTTTTTTTTAATTCTTTATTTTTAAATACATACATAAGGTTTTTATTTTTTTCTTTAAAATTTAAAAAATGTTTAATTTTTTTATTATCTTCAAAAAATAAATTAATTTCTTTACAGGCCCAAAAAATATTTTGACTTTTTATATTAAACTTTTGTTTAATGAACTGATAGCTGCTTTCTGATATTGCTGTTGTACGTGTGTCAATTTTTAGTTTATTTTTTTTACTACTTCCTGAATATAAATCTATTTGAATATTTTCGTTGCTTAAGATTATAGCAGTTGAAAGACCAGCTAAACCATCGCCAATAATACAAATTTTCTGTTTGTTCATGTTTTAAATTTTTGTCAATTTAATAAAAATGATACAAAGTAGACTAAATGATTCGTAAAATGAATGATGATTTATAGAAATATTAAATATTTTTTGAAAAAACGAGCTATTGAATTGGCTGGTTTAACCCTAATTTCCTTTGCTTTGTTGCTCGCTATCTCATTTTTTTCTTACTCGGCGAGTGATCCGACGCTTATTTATGGAGTTGAGGATTTAGCTATTAATAATTTATTAGGTATTTATGGAGGATTAGTTGCTGATTTTTTATTACAAAGTTTTGGTTTAGCTGCTTTTTTATTTCTAATTACAATTTCAATTTGGGGTATTAGCTTAATTGTGAAAAAACAAATTAAACAAATACAACTTAAAATTTTATATCTAATTTTAAGTTTACTATTTACTTGTATTTTTATATTTATCACATTTAATAATTCTTTCTGGTTAATAGATAACGGTAACTCAGGATTTATAGGACAGATTTTATATGATTGGATTTCAGATGTCCTACGAAATGTAGATAGCAAATATATAGTTTTTGTTTCTATTGTTTTGAGTTTAATTTTTTTTTTTCTATCTTCCAATATTAATATAATTTATTTTTGGATATTAGTTAATAAAATTTTTAAGATTTTTAAAAATAATGATGCGGTGTACAAATTAGATGTTGGCGAACAACGAACCGATGGTTTAATAGCTAATAATAATTTTAGTGATGCCCCACAACAAACTTTTGCTTTTGAAAATATTAAAGAATCTCTTGATTTAAATAAAAAAAATACAGACATCGAAAATTTTAAACTACCATCGGTAGATTTATTAGAAAAGAATATTTCTAAAATTAATTTACTTGATCAGTCTAAAAATAGGCCTGCAGGCAAATTTATTGAACAAATATTACTAGATTTTGGTATCGATGGTAAAATAACGAAAATTAATAATGGACCTGTGGTAAGTTTATATGAATTTGAACCTGCTCCGGGTGTAAAAGTTTCCAAAATTATTAACTTATCAGATGATTTAGCTAGAAATACTAGTTCTACATCAGCTAGGGTTTCGATTATACCTGGTAAAAATACAGTTGGTATTGAAATTCCAAATGAGTCTAGAGAGAGTGTTTACTTAAAAGAAATAGTTTCGAGTGAAAGATTTCATAATAAAGAAATCAAACTTCCAATATCTTTAGGAAAGAGTATTTCAGGTTTGCCAATTGTAGGAGACTTGGCGTCAATGCCACATTTATTAATAGCTGGTACAACGGGTTCTGGTAAATCTGTTTGCATTAATACAATTATAGTTTCACTTCTTTACAGGTTAACTCCAAATTTATGTAAATTTATTTTAATTGATCCTAAAATGTTAGAGCTGTCTGCCTATGAAGGTATTCCTCATTTATTAAGCCCTGTTATTACGGATTCTAAGAAAGCTGCTTCTGCATTGGGATGGACTGTGAAAGAAATGAACAACAGATACAAATTAATGAGCCAAGAAGGTGTTAGAAACATAGACGGTTACAACGCTAAACATAAACTTAAAATGCCATATATTGTTGTTGTTGTTGATGAGATGTCTGATTTGATGCTTGTTGCTAGTAAAGAAATAGAAAATTATATTCAAAAGCTTTCACAAATGGCCAGAGCTGCCGGTATACATATAATAATGGCGACCCAAAGACCAAGCGTAGATGTAATTACTGGCACAATTAAAGCAAATTTTCCGACAAGAATATCGTTTAGGGTCAGCTCAAAAATAGACAGCAGAACTATATTGGGAGAGCAGGGATCAGAACAACTCTTAGGTAATGGTGATATGCTTTTTATGTCTTCTGCGAATAGAATAGTACGCATACATGGCCCTTATGTTTCTGAAAAAGAAATAGAAAAAATTACAAATGTACTTCGTGCTCAGGGCAAACCTGATTACATTGATGAAATAACTATAGGTGATAAGAATGAAAGTAGTATATCAGCTTTAGAGGGTGAAAAGGATGAGCTATATCAACAAGCACTAGATATTATAAAATCGGAAGGTAAAGCATCAACGAGTTTTTTACAACGAAAATTACAAATTGGTTACAATAGAGCAGCTAGAATTATAGATATGATGGAAGAAAAAGGTTTAGTTAGCAAAGCAAATCACGTAGGGAAAAGAGAGGTCTTATAAATATTGTTTAATAAATTTCTAATAGTCTTATTTGTATTTATTAGTTTTCACATACATCTAGAAGCAAATGAGAAGCAATTAATCATTGACCGATTAATGGATATAGACAATTTTACTTTTGATTTTGAGCAAACTATAAATAAAAAAGTAGAATCAGGAACGTGTGTTATTGTTTTTAATAATAAACTTAAATGTAATTATAATAATTCAGCAGGAAAAGAAGTTCTTATTAATGGGAACAAATTAGTTGTTAATCAAAAAAGATATAACAAAACTTATTTTTATCCTATTTCTAATTCTTTGTTTGTAAAAATTTTGAATAAAGATAGTTTAGTAAGTCTAATTCAAAAATCAAATTATAAATTGAGTAAAAACATTGAACTATTATATGTAGATGAAAATGAAAAGAAAAACTTTATTTTTTTTGATAAACAAAACTATAATCTTATTGGATGGAAAATAGCTGACCAATTACAAAATGTGGTTAATTTTTCTTTAAATATTAAATATATAAATAGTGAATTAGATAATGCAATTTTTAAAATTCCAGCGGTCGATTAAAGAATAAAATTTATTTCCTCTTCTTTAAAAATACTTAATCCTTTTGATAAATAATTATTTAAAGCATACTTATGATCTAGAGTACATGTGTGAACCCACATTCTTTCGATGTTACGTTGGAACGCATTTTGAATGATGTATTTTAATAAAAAAGATCCTATTTTTTTTCCTTGATGCTCTTTTAATATTCCCATTTGTATTAGTTCTATTTCATTTTTGTCTTCATGAAATTCTTGCTCATAAAAACCAACTAACTCATCATTTATTTTTACAACACCCGTTTCTAGATTTTTGTTGTCTATATATTTTTTCCATTTTTTGTCTGGCCACAAAAGTCTATCTCTCCAAAAATGATCTTTACCAACGTGGCGATAAAAAAATTTATTAATATTAATATCTTTTTTTACTTCTGGTAAAATTTTAAGATTTTTTGGAAAAGTAAGAGTTTTAATTTTTTTTGTGTTTTTTTTTAATTCTAGAAAAAATCTTCTAATTTTAGGCATTTTATAAAATTAAATAATCATCTTGCCGATTGGCTCACCGCCAAATATATGAAAGTGGAGATGGGGCACTTCTTGTCCGCCATTTTGTCCTGTATTGCTGAGAACTCGGTAACCTTTTTCACTATTAGAAATTTTTAACAACTTAGAAACATGAGTAATAGATTTACTAAACTCTATTATTTCCTTTTCTGAAGCCTCTGTATTGAAATGATCTAAATCAATGTACTCTCCCTTTGGTATTACTAAAACATGCAATTTTTTTTGTGGATTTGTGTCGTAAAAAGATAAAACATAATCATTTTCATATACCTTATTACAAGATATCTCCCCTCTTAAAATCTTAGCAAAAATATTATCCTTGTCGTATTTCATTTTTTTCGGTTCTTCTTTTCTTCATGACCAGATTGTTTTTTTCTTTTTTCTAATTCCGTAATAACATCAATAAGCTTAACCCCTCTTGACTCAAGCGTAACTAGAAAATGATAAACTACATCTGCAGATTCATGAATAATATTACTATTATTTTTTATTGATTCTGAGAATTCTTTACTTTCTTCTTGGAATCTACTTAAGCATTCACTAAAACCTTTTGATAACAAAAGAGCAGTATATGATTTTTCTATACTTTCCTCTTTTCTAGATTTGATAGTGTTGGCTAATTCTAATAAAAAATTACTCATTATTTAATCCTAACCGCTACATCTTTAGATGCCAAATATTCTTTTGCCTCTTGAATGGTAAATTCTCCATAATGAAATATGGATGCAGCTAGAACAGCACTTGCACCGCCTTTATTTATCCCCTCGTATAGATGTTTTAGACTCCCTACGCCGCCTGATGCTATAACGGGAATACGAATTTTACTCGTCACTGTTTTCAATAAATCTATATCGTAACCACTTTTTGTACCATCTTTATCCATGGAAGTTAAAAGGATCTCTCCGGCACCGTTTTTCTCCGCTTGGATTGCAAAGTCTATCGCATCTATCCCAGTTTTATTTCTTCCTCCATGAGTATAAATTTCCCATTTATTTTCTGAAACTTTTTTCGCATCAACAGCTACAACCATGCATTGTGTTCCAAATTTTCTTGAAGCTTCCTTCACAAAGCTAATATCATTAACTGCCGCAGAATTTATTGATACCTTGTCTGCACCAGCTAAAAGTAAATCTCTTATATTTTGAATTGATTTTATGCCACCACCAACTGTTAAAGGTACAAAACACTTTTCGGCAGTTTTATTAACTATGTCTATAATTGTATTTCTCTTTTCATGAGTTGCGGTAATATCCAAAAAACAGATTTCGTCAGCTCCACATTTATCGTAATATTCTGCTTGCTCCACAGGATCTCCTGCATCTCTTAAGTCAATAAAATTTATTCCTTTAACAACTCTTCCATTGCTAACATCTAGACAGGGAATAATTCTATTTTTTAACATTAATTGATTTTACTTAACTCTTCTAATTTTATTTTATTTTCATATATTGCTTTGCCCACTATTATTCCTTCAATTTTTTTATTCTCTTTAACAATTTTATTAATATCGTTCATGGAACTTATTCCCCCAGATACTATTACTGGTATATTAAATCTGTCAGCTATTTTATAGCTATTTTCAAAATTTGGACCCGTGTTAGTCCCATCTTTATCAATATCTGTATAAATTAATCTAGAAATACCATAATCTTTAACCGTATTCAAAAAATCGAAAATATTTATATCAGTTTGAACCTTCCATCCAGATGTTGCTAGGTTGTTTCTTCTTGCATCTAGTGAAAGCGCAATCTTTCCAGAATATTTTTTACAGCAATTTTCTAAAAAGAATTTATCTCTAATTGCTGCTGTACCTAAGATAATTTTGTCAGATCCAATATCTAATAATCTAGCAATACTATCTTCAGATCGTATGCCACCACCAATTTCTACCTTAAAATTAAATTTCTTTACAATTTCTTCTATGACTTTTTGATTAACTAGATTTCCTTCTAATGCTCCATCTAAATCAATAATATGTAAATACTTAAAGCCTGCACCGCTAAAAATTTCTGCTTGGTCAATAGGGTTTTCATTATAAATTTTTTCACTTTTAAAGTCTCCTCTAGTAAGTCTTACGCACTTACCATTTTTTAAATCAATTGCAGGCAGAATTTTCATATTTTTAGGAAATTAGTAAGTATTTTGAGGCCTGTGGCTTGACTTTTTTCTGGATGAAATTGAGATCCATAGATATTTTCACAGCATACGGCAGCGACTATTTCTTCACCATAATCGGCTGATAAAGAAACTACTTCTTTGTCTTTTGGTATAAATTTATAACTATGGATAAAATAAGCATGACTTCTATCATCAACATCTTCAAAAACTTTAGAAAAATTTTTTACTTTCAATTCATTCCAACCCATGTGTGGTATCTTTAAATCAACTGAATTAGGCTTTATTTTAACAACATCCCCTTCGATCCAATTAAGCCCAGATGTTGCTTTTTCTTCAAACCCAGTAGTCCCAAATAGCTGCATACCTGCACAAATTCCATAAATTGGTTTTTTTTTATTCATTACACTTTCGTTTAGTTCTTCATTTAAACCCTTAACGTTGTCAATTCCTTCTCGACATGCTTTGAAGGAACCTTGCCCAGGCAAAACTAGTTTGTCTGCTCTTTTTATATCCACAATATCTGAACTTATTTTAACAGAATAGTTAAGTTTGTTTTCTGAATTCGCTCTTTCTATTGATTTAGCTATTGATCGCAAATTGCCAACGCCATAATCAACAACCGTAAGTAACATTTATTTTAAAGTTTGCCTTTTGTTGAAGGTATAGATGATTTGATTCTTTTGTCTATTTCGAAAGCATCTTTTAAAGACCTGGCCAGACCCTTGAAGCAAGATTCGATTTTATGATGACTATTTTCACCGTATACATTTTCTATGTGTAGCGTTATTCCTGCTGATTGGGAAAAGGCTTGAAACCATTCCTTGAAAAGTTCAGTGTCCATTTCACCTAATTTTTCTACTTTTAAATCAACTTTCCAAATTAAATAAGGTCTGTTGGAAACATCTATAGCGACACGCGTTAGTGTTTCATCCATTGGTATTAGTGCGTGTGCATATCTTTTTATTCCTTTACGATTACCAGCTGCTTTACTGATGGCCTCACCTATAGCTATACCTGTATCTTCCGTTGTATGGTGTAAATCGATATGGGTGTCACCTTTAGCTTTTACAGAGATATCCATTAAAGAGTGTTTGGAGAGTTGCTCTAGCATGTGGTTTAAGAAACCAATTCCAGTATCAATTTTATATTTACCTTTACCGTCAATATTTACTTCAACAGCAATACTTGTTTCTTTGGTTTTTCTTGAAATCTTTGCTTTTCTATTCATAAATTAATAGTGAATTCAATGATATATAGCGAAATTTAGATTTTATCAATAAACACTCGTTATCTATTGAAGATATAAAATTAATAGCCACTTACATTGTATGAATACTAATGAAAAATGGCACGGAACTACTATTGTTTTACTGAGAAAAAATAATGAAACTGTAGTTGCGGGTGATGGCCAAGTTAGCCTTGGTAACACAGTATTAAAGAGCAATGCTAAAAAAGTTAGAAAAATCGAAAAACGAGGTGTGATAGCAGGTTTTGCTGGATCTACCTCAGATGCACTGACTTTGTTTGAAAGACTAGAGGCTAAGCTTGAGAAACATGCGGGCAATCTTCCACGTGCAGCAGTAGAGCTAGCGAAAGATTGGAGAACAGACAAATATTTAAGAAGATTGGAAGCCCTGATGGCCGTTGCCGATAAAGAAAATAGTTTTATTATCTCTGGAACAGGTGATGTCTTGGAGCCGGAAGATAATATTATAGCAATAGGCTCTGGCGGTAACTATGCTTTAGCCGCAGCAAAAGTTTTAATTAAGAATGACCTTTCTGCAGAAGAGATCGCGCGCCAAGCTATAAAAATAGCTTCAGAAATTTGTGTATTTACGAATAATAATA